>ERZ857840.242-NODE-242-length-89590-cov-4.854392_pt1 | contig 89590 bp, 100 predicted proteins | sample MGYA00519760_ERZ857840 | MGnify/ENA primary metagenome ERZ857840 (study PRJEB31778, sample SAMEA3449371) | human gut metagenome | biome: human gut; feature: human-associated habitat; material: faeces | place: United Kingdom | collected 2010/2012 ... | reverse complement strand
AAAAAAGAGCGTAAACTCAAAGATGCTCACGGTGTTTTTCATGCCTCTCGCGGTCTCCGGCATCCATATGCTTTTCGCATTCCACATGATCGAGCTGATGCTCAACGCATTCGGGCTTATCAATCCCGGTCTGTTCCTCATCACCACGATTATCAGTTTTACCGTATTCGCGCTTTTCTACACTGTGGTATACAAGGTTACCGCAAACAGCTATTATTCAATTGTGAGTGTCTGACGATGTCAGAGAGGCAATGGCGGTTCGGCGTCTCCATTGCCTCTCTCGATTATGCACTGTAAAACGCGGCGTTTTATATGCATTATTCAACGTGAAAATTTCCTCAATATTTTTTCGAAAAAATCGAAAAAAAGTATTGACAAAAAGACATGGCCATGCTATAATACACAAGACGCGCGGCGAGGATATGGCGGAATAGCTCAGCTGGCCAGAGCATTCGGTTCATACCCGACAGGTCGTAGGTTCAAATCCCACTTCCGCTACCATTTCCGCCGTCGCTCATCATGGCCCGTTGGTCAAGTGGTTAAGACACCGCCCTTTCACGGCGGTAACATGGGTCCGAATCCCGTACGGGTCACCACTCCAAACAAAAACGAACTGCTTAAATCGAGCAGTTCGTTTTTTCGTCATTCTCAAACCGATTGTGAGCGCGCCGCAATACCGAAAATTCACAAAAACTTTCTTTCATACACCGAAAAAAGGTGATATACTATATCAAGTCACGATCACGGGGAAGAAAGCATGAACATAACAGTATATCTGGGTGCAAACGACGGCAACGATCCGTCACTGAAAAAAGCCGTCAGAGAGCTTGGAAGATGGATAGGAGAAAGCGGCAATTCACTTATATACGGCGGCTCAAAATCGGGACTTATGGGCGAGCCCGCCGAAAGTGTACTGAGCGTCGGAGGTGAGGTCATCGGCGTTGAACCTCAGTTTTTCATCGATGCGGGATATCAATACGACGCAATTACGCGTCTTATTGTCACAAAAGATATGAGCGAACGTAAAGCAAAAATGATTGAGTTGGGTGATGCGTTCATTGCCTTTCCCGGAGGGACGGGAACACTCGAAGAAATCACTGAGGTGATGAGCAAGGTTTCGCTGAAGCATATTGACGCGCCATGCATACTGTACAATCTTGACGGATATTACGACAGTCTGCGCTTATTGCTTGAAACAATGGTGCGCTTCGGTCTGTCCTCACCGAAAAGGCTCGAGGGCATCAGTTTTGCATCAGATCTTGAGGATATAAAGCAAATTATCGCAAAAGCACAAAGGAAGAATTGAAACGGGACTAAACGACAGACCGTCGGGCGAACGGCTTCATGCCGCCTTCTTCGGTATGAGAAATTCCGGCAAATCAAGCGCTGTGACAGGGCAAAAGCTGTCACTTGTTTCCGAATTCAGCGGACTCATGCAGGTCCGCTTTTTTCATTTTGAAATTTTTTTAAAAATTTCATTTTACCTCTTGACTTAGAGTCAACTCTAAGGTGTATAATGCGAAAAACGAGGTGAAAAGGAACCTATGACCGTCAAAGAAGTCGGCGAAAAATACGGGATTTCAGGTGATACTCTCAGATATTACGAACGTATCGGCATTATACCGCCCGTTACACGCACACCGGGAGGAGTGCGGAATTATTCCGAGCAGGATTTGAGTTGGCTAGAACTTGCGCTGTGCATGCGCAATGCCGGATTGCCGATTGAAGCGATAGCGGAATACGTAAAGCTTTATGCACAGGGCGAAGAGACATATGCCGCACGGCTCGAGCTGCTGAAAAAACATCGTGAAGAGCTTATCGCGCAAAAAAAGAACATTGATATCATGCTTGAACGCCTGAATTACAAAATTGCGCGCTATGAGGTGGCGGTCGAAACGGGAAAGCTCACCTGGGGATGATCAACTCACAAAAACCAATGGAGGTCAAAACTGATTATGAGAAAAAGTTTCGGAGCAAAACCGCTCACCTATCCGCAACCGGTATATATCCTTGCGGCATACGCAGCAGACGGCACGCCTGACGTCATGAACGCCGCATGGGGCGGCATCAGTGACGACAAAGAGATTTCTCTGTGCATAAGTGCCGGCCACAAGACGACAAAGAATATACTCGAAAGCAAGGCATTTACCATAAGTATGGCGGACGTGAAGAATCTCGTCGCCTGCGACTACGTCGGTATCGTTTCGGCAAATTCGGTACCTGATAAATTCGAAAAAGCAGGCTTTCACGCAATAAAGTCCGAATATGTCAATGCGCCGCTCATAAAAGAATTACCCATAGCAATGGAATGTCGCCTGAAAAGCTATGACAAGGAAACCTGCCGTCTCGTCGGTGAGATCGTCAATGTCAGCATTGACGAAAGCGTTCTTGGCTCAGACGGAAACGTTGATGTAGCAAAGGCACAGCCTATCACCTTTGACCCGTTCAACAATACTTATGTAGCCCTCGGCAACGTTTCGGGTAAGGCATTTGAAGCCGGAAAGGCGTTGAAATGAACTGCAATCCTCCAAACGGCTTCGAAAACGTGAAAAAAAATTTCGGATTCGGCTGCATGCGTCTGCCTATGGACGGCGACAAGGTTGATTATGCCGAATTCACACGTATGGTCGACCGCTTCATGGCAGAAGGCTTCAACTATTTTGACACAGCACGCGTTTATATCGACGGTCAGAGCGAAACCGCTCTTCGGGACTGCCTTGTAAAGCGCTATCCGCGCGAAAGCTTCCTGCTCGTTGACAAGCTGTCCACTTCCCTCTTCAACAGCGAAGAGGAAATACGTCCGCTTTTTGAAAAACAGCTTGCCGCCTGCGGTGTGGAATATTTTGACCTGTATCTTCTCCATTCACAGACAAAGGACATTTTCGAAAAATACAAAAAATGTCACGCATATGAAACGGCATTTACTCTCCGCGACGAAGGAAAGGTGAAGCACGTCGGTCTTTCGTTCCACGATAAAGCCGAAGTGCTTGACGAGATACTCACAACATATCCTCAGGTCGAAGCCGTACAGATCCAGCTCAACTACCTCGACTTTGACGATCCCGCCGTACAGTCGCGCAAATGTTACGAGGTCTGCCGCAAGCACGGAAAGCCCGTTATAGTAATGGAGCCCGTAAAAGGCGGTACGCTTGTCAACCTTCCTGCCGACGCTCAGAAGATCCTGACAGACCTGCACGGCGGAAGTCCCGCAAGCTATGCCATACGCTTCGCAGCGGGATTTGAAGGGATATTCATGGTGCTTTCCGGAATGAGTAATATGGAACAGCTGAACGACAATCTTTCATATATGAAGGATTTCAAGCCGCTTGACGAAACGGAAAAAGAAGCCGTGAACCGTGTTTGCTCTGTAATCCGTTCAATGCATCTGATACCCTGCACTGCGTGTCGGTACTGCATTGACGGATGTCCCAAGCATATAAACATTCCGAATCTTTTCTCATGCATGAATGCACAGCAATTCCATCACGACTGGAACGCAAGCCACTACTACGCAGTCCATACCGCAAACGGCGGAAAGGCTTCCGACTGCATCGGTTGCGGAAAATGCGAAAAAGCCTGTCCCCAGCATCTCAGGATACGTGAGCTGTTGAAAACCGTCGTAAAGGAATTCGAAAAGCAGCAATGATTGAATACCGCAAGCTTCCGAAAGGCAACGAGCTTATCGGCAAGCTTGGTCTCGGCATGGGTGGGATACAGAACACAACGCCCGACGAAATCGAAGCGGTGATACGTGAAGCAGTCGCAAACGAAATCAACCTCTTCGACCTGTGTGCCGGTGGCGCGTCGGTATATGCACCGTTCGGAAAAGCCATAATGAACGTACACGAAAAGGTGTTTTTTCAGTTCCATTTCGGCGCCGTATATAATGCCGACGGCGAATACGGCCGGTCACGCGATCTTGAAACCATAAGGCGCACTTTCGGGTGGGAAATGAAAACACTGGATACCGATTACGTAGATTTCGGCTTCCTCCACTGTGCGGGCGAAGACAGCGACATCGAAGATATCATGAAAAAAGACATTTTTGATTATGTCCGCGAGCTGAAAAGCAAAGGCATTATCCGCCATATCGGTTTCTCGTCGCACACGCCGTCTGTTGCAAACAGACTTATTGACACCGGACTTATCGACATGATGATGTTTTCGATAAATCCGGCATATGACCTCGAACGCGGCGACAAAATGGCTCATGACCATTACAGCAAGCTGACAGTCAGAGCGTACAACTGTATATCATGCGGTCACTGCACTTCCCGCTGTCCGTTCGACGTGGATTAACAGGAACGCACGAAAAAAATCACAATATTTCAACCAATAAAGGAGTTAAAATCATGATCGAAACCGCACTCACAAAAAAACAGGCTTCACTCCGCACAAAAATCACGGTCAAAAGCCTTGTATCACTCAGCATCGTTGTCCTCGCCGTCGCTCTTCCGCAGCTCGCGCACCTTGCCGTCGGCGCACAGGCAGGAATAATGCTTCTCCCGATGTATCTCCCCGTACTGCTCGGCGGTTGTATCCTCGGCTGGCGTTGGGGCGTTGCGTCAGGTATGCTCTCTCCGCTCGTAAGCTTTCTCATCACCTCCGCCGCAGGCAACGCAATGCCTGCCGCCGCAAGACTTCCCTTCATGATGGCGGAACTTGCAGTGTTCGCACTGATTACCGGAATGTTCTCAAAGCAGATTGAAAGACGCTCATGGGTAGCGTTCCCCGCCGTTATAGCCGCAGAGCTTTGCGGCAGGGCATTCTTCATCGCTTCCGTTGCCCTCTTCGGCTCCGGCACACCTTTCACCGTATCGATGATATGGGCGCAGATCCGGACCGGCTTCATCGGCCTCGCTATCCAGGCGGTCATTGTTCCGCTTGCCGTAATCGGAATCGGCAAGCTGCTCGAAAGAGAAGCAAAGTAACCACGCATATCGGTTTTATCCCCTTGATAAATTGAAAACAGGGCTGACACTGTGGGTTCTCACAGACGTCAGTCCTGTTTTCGCTGTTTTTCAGAGCGCAGTACCCTTTGCGGGGACAAAAAAGCAGCTCATATCAACCTTTTCAAGCTCCAGCAGCCTGATTTTCTTTTCAATACCGCCGGCATACCCTGTAAGACTGCCGTTTGTCCCGACAACACGATGGCAGGGTATGATGATGGAAATTTCATTATGACCGACCGCGCCTCCCACAGCCTGAGCCGACATGCGAGGTATCCCCATCTGCACAGCCAGCTTTTTCGCAAGCTCACCGTAGGTCACTGTTTTGCCGTACGGTATTTCAAGCAGCAGCCTCCATACGGCTTTTCTGAAATCGCTTCCGGACGGACGGAGCGGCGGCATAAAATCGGGTTCTCTGCCCGAAAAATACACATCGAGCCAGCGTTTTGCATCACACAGTATCGTTGTTTCCCTCTCGTCATGACTTTCGGGAAGGCTGTCGGCAAAATATTTTTCGCCGTCAAGCCAAAGCCCGATAAGACCGCTGTCATCCGCCGCAAGCAGAAGACCGCCGACAGGTGAATTGTAATGCTGTGTGAATATCATAATTCCGCTCCATATGCGATTTTTATCGGTTATACCGTCATTTCTTTTTTACCGGAATCCAGATCTCGCAGTAATAGTTTTCGTCGGCTGTTCCGTTTTCAAAATTCATCGGATCGCCGTAGTATTCGACGCAGTAACCGGCAGCGAATTCAGAATCCTTTGTTGCAGTCAGCCATTCGGTGTAAATCATTTCGTTGACCTTCTGAAGTGCCTGCGGCAACGCGCCTTTACAGAGGAAACCGCCCAACTGCAGTCGGCGACACATTGACAGCTTTTGCGATGTTGTCCGTGGTTATGTCATCCGTGATATGTTCCTCGATATACTGAATCGAATCGCCTATAACAGCCATCCATTCCATGCTGTTTCGCTCCTTTGTTTTGCTGTACCGCTATTATACACCGCTTCGGCGGATATTTCCCGACTTTGCTTGCTGTCTTTTGTCCTTTGCATCCTCCCGAACTCATTCAAGAGCCGCGTATCCGAAAATATGTGCATGATCGCCGCACGGGAACCATCTGACCGTTTCCGGGATAACAGGCGCGAGATATTCACCGATGAGATTCATTCTGCCTTTTTCAATGCGCCAGTAGAGCACCGTCTCTTCTTCCATTCCCTCTCTTTTGAGCTTGTATTCATCAACCAGCTGCAATATCTGATTTTCGATTTCGGCGCGCATCTCCGTCATCTGCTTTTCCGTAAGCCCGGTTGAATAATACTTCATGAAAATATTTTCGCTCTTATACCATTTTCCTTCGGAATCGTCCGGTCCTTTTGAAAAATCGGCATAGCAATCTGTCGGAATTCCGCCGAGACAGAATGTATATTTGACCGACATATACCCGTCAATCCCCTGATAGACCGCTTCGGACAGCATTTCACGCGGAATCGCCTTGAACGAAGGATATTCGCGGAGCATCAGCTCATAATATCTGTCGGCAATTTCCTGCTGCTCCGAAGAAAGCGGTTCTTTATCCGGCTTGACATATTCATCAATGCAGAAAATCTCAACAAATGCAATGGTGAACAAAAACAGGAACAACGCGAGTAAAACCAAGACCTTTTTTATAAAAGCACCTCCTGAATTATTCATGGCACTGCGCATTGATGCTCCGCCCCGTAAGCTATGAAGACCGTTCTGGCGGATTTGTTTGCAGGCAGTCGTTTTCGGCTGATTTCAGGCATTTTCGACTCTTTATAATTTCAGTATATCATAGTTTTTTCAATTATGCAACCCTTGAATACGGAAAACATGCAATTATCGTGACAGAATAAGCAATAAAATTGATCGGCGGCCGCCATTTACGTGCGACCGCCGATCGATTTTGTCCGGAATTATTCCGGTATAATTCCGATATTATTAATTGTGGGTAAAGAGCTATCTCTTTTTGAAGCAGATATTTAGCGTCACATACACGGCGACAAGAACGGCAACGGTGGCTGCCATGATGATATACATCGTGCCGATCTCGACCTTTGTGCCGAAGAAATAGAGGTTGCAGTCGATCGAATCCTTTATCATCTCGACCACCTCATCCGGAAAGCCGACGCGAGACATTTCGCGATAAACTCCCGCAAGGGCGTGATTACGTATCAGACTGGTGCCGTATGTACCCGGCAGGAACGACATGACCTTCTGAAGCCCTTCCGAAAAGTTGGATATCGGCATATATGCGCCGCACAGGAAGCCGTAGCCCGCGCTGACGATCGTTCCGACTGCCGACATCTGTCCCTGCGTTGTGAGCGGAAAATTCACGCAGGACGACAATGCGACGCCGAAAAGAGTCACCAGCACAACATCAAGCGCAAAGCAAAGCACATCGGCACAGCTCATATACCACCCCGCATTGGCGAGATAAACAAGGCAAACGGCAAGGGCTGCAAAGCTGATTATCAGCGTGGTGGCTGCCGAAGCGCAGAAATATGAAACGGCAAGTGTTGAACGCTTCACGGGCGACACGGTTATATCGCGTCTCGCACCGGTTATCTTGTCCTGAACGATAAGCAGGTTAGAACAAAAAGCCACAGTCACGCACGACACCGCGAGAAGCGACGAAATAAGCTGCGCCGCAACGGTGGCATCGATCAGCGATGCGTCTATTGAAAAGCCTTCCGGCATTGCGGAAGCAAAGCTGTCACGGTAAACGGAAGCAAGAAAGGTTGCGTAAAGCACAAGGAGTATAACCGGCGTTATGAGCGATGAGAAAAACATCCCCTTGTCCTTGAAAAACAGTTTACAGTTACGTTTTATGAGATTCCAAAGTCCTGTCATTATCGAACACCTCTCTTACACATTGAGCATATGACCGGTCACGGCAAGGAAAACATCGTCCATTTTTCCTTTCGTGATTTCATAATCTCTGAAAAGATCCGGATGCTTTATTATCAATGCGGTCGCAGCTGCGGTATCCGGCACGGCAACACGTATTGCATCGCGCAAAGACTCATGCGGCATATCAAGCTCATTGATCTGCGCGTCTGTAAGACCGTAAATTGTTATGAAATCGCCCGTGTACCGGTTTTTGAGCGCAAGCGGGGTGCCTTCTGCGGCAATTTTCCCGCTGTCAAGAATAATGACATAATCGGCATCGGCAGCTTCTTCCATGTAGTGAGTCGTAAGGAAAACAGTCATGTTTTCCTTTTTACGCAGGTCTGATACCACTTCCCACAGGAGTTTTCTCGTCTGAGGGTCGAGTCCCGTAGTCGGTTCGTCGAGAATAAGTATTTCGGGCTTATGGACAAGCGCACGTGCGATGTCTATTCTTCGGCGCTGACCTCCGGACAGTTTTCCGACTGTTCTGCCGAGCAAATCGCCGAAGTCGAGAAGCTCTGCAAGTTCTGCAAGGCGTTTTTTGAAATCGGCTCCGTTTATACCGTAAAGCGCAGCGCGACTTCTGAGATTATCACGTACTGAAAGAGCCTGATCAAGCACGGAATTCTGGAACACAACGCCGAGGCGGCGCGTGATTTTATCAAGACCGTGTTCAATACTTTCGCCGCACACAGTGACGTTGCCGGCATCTTTATCGAGCTGACCGCAAATTATTGAAATCGTGGTGGATTTCCCTGCTCCGTTTACGCCGAGAAAGGCAAAAAGCTCCCCCTGGCGGACATTGAACGACAAATCGTTTACAGCTTTTACATCGCCGAAGGATTTCTTCAGATGTTCTATTTCGATTATGTGCGCGTTTTCCATTTAATATGCTCCTGACTTCCGAAAGGATCTTTGATATGCAACCTCAGTTATTATATTCAATCATATCGTTTTTGTCAAGTGATTTTGACGTAAAACCGGGTAAAAAGTATGCAAAGACGCCTATGAAATTTTCAACACGGGCGCGGTTTCATCCGCGAAGACCGTTAGGATTTACTCGCTTCCCTTATCCGCATCTACTCTGATACCTTTGAGATGCATGAAGTGGTTGGAGAGTTTCATATCGTTACCGTTAGACAGCCTGAAGATATGATTGTATCCATAGGTTTCGATATATATCCCTTTGAGCTTTCTGCCGTCGTCAAAAGTTATGACGACCTTTTCTCCGCCATTCAATACAAGTGTTCCCACAAGACAGCTCATAGATTTACCTCATATATTTGCAGTGAGACTATATTGTCCCCACAATAAGCAAAGCGGGGCGCAAATGCGCCCCGCATATACAACAAACCGAAAGGCGTACAAATGTTGCTTACGCTTTTGCCTCAGCCTTTGCTTCGTCAGCCTTTTTAGCCTTCTTGGAATCCTTTGCGGGTTCTTCCTTCTTATAGAGCTTATCAGCATCAACGAAGGTTACGATAGCCATTTCGGCACCGTCACCACGGCGGGGACCGGTTTTGAGAACACGGGTATAGCCACCGTTTCTGTCGGCATAAAAGGGTGCGATTTTATTAAAGAGCTTATAAACGACCTCTTCCTTCTTGAGGAATGCGAATGCACGTCTCTTGGAGGTGAGGGTGTTTTCCTTGCCTAATGTAATCATCTTATCGGCGAGGGCACTGACTTCCTTGGCACGGGTTACGGTCGTTTCGATCTTACCGTTTTCAAGCAGAAAAGTCGTCATACCTTTCAGCATAGACATTCTGTGGTCAGTAGTCCTGCCCAATTTTCTGGTTCCGGGCATTTAGGTTGCCTCCTTCTTTGTTTTATATCAATCAATTCATTCGTCGGTTTTCTTCAGCGACAGTCCGAGTGACTGAAGCTTCTGAATGACTTCTTCGAGGGACTTCTTTCCAAGGTTTCTCACCTTGATCATATCTTCCTCGGTGCGGTTTGTGAGATCTTCAACGGTATCGATACCGGCACGCTTGAGACAGTTGAAAGAACGAACCGACATATCAAGCTCTTCGATAGTCATTTCAAGTACGCGTTCCTTGACGGTCTCTTCTCTTTCCACCATGACCTCGGTGTTTATCGCTTCATCGGAAAGCTGCACGAACAGATTAAGATGCTCACTGAGAATCTTTGCTGCAAGCGAAACAGCCTCTTTTGCGTTGATTGTACCGTTGGTGGTGAGCTGCAATACCAGTTTATCGTAGTCAACTATATTGCCGACCCTGGTCTTCTGGACATCAAAGTTGCAGTTGATTACGGGGGTGAAAATCGAATCCGTGTAAATTACACCGATGATAGGTGTTCCAGCCTGCTTGTTTCTTTCGGAAGAAACATATCCTCTGCCGTGATCGAAGGTAAGCTCCATATAGAACGAAGCGCCGTCTTCCAGTGTGCAGATATGAAGGTCAGGATTGAGTATCTCAATGTCGCTGTCGGCTTTTATGCAGCCGGCGGTGACTTCAGTACAGCCCATTTCTTTGATGATAACGGTTTTAGGTGTCTGTGAGAAAAGTCTTGCAACTATCTGTTTGACGTTGAGAACGATTTCCGTAACGTCTTCCTTGACACCCTTGACTGTCTGCATCTCGTGGAGTACGCCGTCGATTTTTATGTTTGTTACGGCGACGCCGGGCAGAGAACTGAGCAGCACACGTCTGAGCGAGTTACCCAAAGTAATGCCATAGCCGCGTTCAAGGGGTTCGATGACAAAAGTGCCGTGCTTGCCGTCCTCACTGAGTTCGGCGGTGGTAATATTCGGTCTTTCGATTTCTATCATTGCGACAACCTCCTTATTACGGTCAATGATTATTTAGAGTACAACTCGACGATCAGATGCTCCTCGAACGGGAAGTCAATATCCTCTCTCTTAGGCAGAGCCGCAACAGTGGCAACTGCGTTTTCCTTATCGACACTGAGCCAGCCGGGGATAACCCTGCCGCTGATATTTTCGACAAGCGATTTAATCTTTTCCGACTTGCGGCTTGATTCCTTGACTGCTACAACGTCATTGAGATTGACGATATAGGAAGGGATATCAACCCTCTTGCCGTTGACAGTGAAATGACCGTGGAGGACGAGCTGACGTGCTTCACGACGGCTCTCTGCCATGCCCATTCTGTAAACTACGTTATCAAGACGGCGCTCGATGAGGGTGAGCAGGTTTTCACCGGTCTGACCTTCTTTTTTGTCTGCCTTGATGAAGTAGTTCTTAAACTGCTTCTCTAAAATACCATAGTATCTCTTAGCCTTCTGCTTTTCTCTGAGCTGAAGACCGTATTCTTTTGTTCTCTTTCTGCCGTTTGCCATACCATGCTGACCGGGCGCTTTTTCGCGTCTGAGCAGAGGACACTTGTTGGAAACGCACTTATCGCCTTTCAGCATAAGCTTTGTGCCTTCTCTGCGGCAAAGTCTGCAAGCAGGTCCAGTATATTTAGCCATTATAATTCCTCCGTATTGTGATTAAACACGTCTTCTCTTGGGCGGTCTGCAGCCGTTATGAGGAATAGGTGTAACGTCCTTAATGGAGTTAACCTGAAGTCCAGTTACCTGCAGCGCTCTGATAGCCGCTTCTCTGCCCTGACCGGGACCTTTTACGAAAACTTCAACAGTCTTGAGACCATGCTCCATTGCTGCCTTTGCTGCAGTTTCAGCAGCCATCTGAGCTGCAAACGGAGTGGACTTTCTGGAGCCTCTGTAGCCGAGTTCGCCGGCTGATGCCCATGAAATCGTGTTGCCGTTGAGATCGGCGATAGTAACGATTGTATTGTTGAAGCTCGAGCAGATATGTGCAGAACCGTGTTCGATATTTTTGCGTTCGCGACGCTTTCTGACAGCGGTCTTTTTCTGTGCCTGTGCCATTTAATAACTCCTCCTTTACTTCTTCTTGTTTGCGATTGTCTTAACGGGACCTTTTCTGGTTCTCGCGTTGGTCTTTGTTCTCTGACCTCTTACGGGCAGACCGTTCTTGTGTCTGCGACCGCGATAGCAGTCGATTTCTACCATACGCTTGATGTTGAGAGCCACTTCTCTTCTGAGGTCACCTTCAACGAGGTAATCGTTTTCGATAACTTCACGAAGTTTTGCGACTTCGTCCTCGGTAAGATCCTTGCAGCGAGTATCGGGGTTTATACCGGTTTTTTTAAGAATCTCATTGGAACGGCTTCTGCCTATACCATAAATATAGCAAAGACCGATTTCAACTCGTTTTGCGTTAGGAATGTCAACACCGGAAATACGAGCCATGATTACACCTCTTTCCTATCCTTGTTTCTGCTTATGCTTGGGGTTTTCGCATATGACCATGATCTTGCCTTTTCTTTTGATGATCTTGCATTTTTCGCAGATCTTTTTAACAGAAGGCTTAACTTTCATCTTGATACCTCCAATAAATATCGGTTATTTTGATCTGAACGTGATCCTGCCCTGAGTGAGATCGTAGACCGAAACTTCGACCGTTACTCTGTCTCCGGGGAGTATGCGTATATAATGCATACGAATCTTGCCGGAAATATGGGCGGTTATGATGTGACCGTTATTCAGCTTTACCTTGAAAACGGTATTTGGCAGTACCTCTGTAACGATGCCTTCGCACTCAATTACGTCTTCCTTAGCCAGAATTACTCCTCCTTTTCAGGGGCGTGCTTCGCATTTTCCGCTTCAAATTCGCGCAGTGCGGCACGCAGTTGCTTGTTAGTAACGGCGGAAATATCCGTAACGGATGACTTGCCGAGTATTCTGATATGCTTCAGTTTCTTCTTTTTCGGTGAAGCGACAGGATGAATCCGTCCGTCGGCACAGTAAGCATACTCGTCGTCGGTTGCAACTGCGACGAAGGTGTTATTCTTATCTCTGCCTGACAGTGAAAGCACAACAAAACCTTTACAATCGTCCATCTGGTATGGATTTCCTCCATTATTCAATCCGGTGAAGTGAGGATTTCGACGCCGTTTTCTGTAATGGCGATCGTATTCTCATAGTGGGCCGAGCGCTTCCCGTCAATCGTTACGACAGTCCAGTCGTTTGACAGGGTTTTGACGCGCCATGTACCCGCATTCACCATCGGCTCTACCGCTATGGTCATGCCGGTTTGCAGTCTCGGACCGCGACCCGGTTTTCCATAGTTGGGAACGTCGGGATTCTCATGAAGGTCCTTACCTACACCGTGTCCGACAAAATCCCGCACAACCGAAAAGCCGTTCTTTTCAACATACGCCTGTACGGCGGCGGATATGTCACCGACACGGTTGCCGTCCACGGCAAATTTTATACCTTCAAAGAAGCTCTGTCTTGTTACTTCAATCAGGCGTTTCGACTCATCATCGGTATCGCCGACAACAAATGTTGCGGCGCAGTCACCGTGATAGCCCTTATAAAATGCGCCGACATCCACACTCACTATATCGCCGTATTTAAGCACTCGCTCATCGGAGGGAATACCGTGTATCACCTCTTCATTGACACTTATGCAGGCGGAAGCGGGAAAGCCGTAAAGACCGAGGAAGGAAGGCTTTGCGCCGTGGGAGACAATGAATTCCTTGACCTTACGGTCAATGAACTTAGTTGTGACACCTTCGCGAACATGTTCACCGGCAAGCTGTCTTGCAAGTGCCGTTATCCGTCCGGCATCACGCATTTTCTGAATTTCTGTATCAGTTTTTATGATAATCATTACAGAATATGATTATTTGATACCTAGAGCTGCAAAAGTGAGCTTTGTGGTATCTTCAACTTTCTCCTGACCTACAACAGTGCGTACAACGCCCTTTTTGTTGTAATAGTCCTTGAGAGGCTCAGTCTCTTTGTGATATGTTGTCAGTCTGTTCATGACAACTGCAGGGTCATCGTCCTTACGTATCATAAGTTCTGCACCGCACTTATCGCAGGTCTTGTTATCCTTGGAAGGATTATAAACGATGTGATAAGACGCGCCGCATGCCTTGCAAAGACGTCTGCCTGCCATTCTCTCAACAATTTTTTCATCGGGAACTTCGATGGAAAGAACGGCATCGATCTTAACGCCCATAGCGTCGAGAGCCTCTGCCTGAGGAATGGTACGGGGGAAGCCGTCAAGGATGAAACCGTTTGCACAGTCAGGCTGTGCAAGGCGCTCCTTGACAATGCCAACCACGGTGGAATCGGGTACGAGTGCGCCGCTTTCTGTATAGCTCTTTGCCTCAAGACCCATCTTTGTCTGATTCGCAATTGCGTCGCGGATCATTGCGCCGGTGGAAATCGTGGGGATATTCAGAGTTTTACTTACTATTTCAGCCTGCGTACCTTTGCCGGCACCGGGAGGGCCAAAGAAAATAATATTCATAAAATTCACCTGAATACATTTTAATTACGCCGGACACCGCATGAAGCGGTGTCTGACGTAAGTTAAATCTGTCTTAATCAAGGAAGCCCTTGTAATTGCGCATTGTAATCTGAGCTTCAAGATCGCGGGTGGTCTCAAGAGCAACGCCGATAACGATGAGCAGTGAGGTGCCACCGAATGCGAGCTGCGAGAAGATATAGCTTGCAGCGGCGCCGGTCCACAGGCGGATCATTGAAATAATCATCGGGAAAATTGCAATGATGCTGAGGAAAATAGCGCCCATGAGAGTCACTCTGTTAAGAATCTTGGAAATGTAGTCTGCGGTAGCCTTACCGGGACGATGACCAAGAATCGTACCGCCGTTCTTCTGAAGATTCGAAGCAACTTCCATCGGATTGAAGGAAATCGAAACGTAGAAGTAAGCGAAAAGAATGATCATAATGAAGTATACGATAGCGTAGATCGGGAAGGGCGAGTTCGGCGAGAACCATCTTGTGACGCCGTCACTCCAGCTCGGAATAATAATCGCAAGAGTGGAGGGTATGGACACGATCGCCTGTGCGAAGATGATAGGCATAACGCCGTTCATGTTCAGCTTCAGGGGAAGGAAGGTGTTATTGCCGCCGTAAACACGTCTGCCGACCTGTCTCTTGGCATACTGAACGGGGAGACGTCTTTCTGCGTCAGTAATATGAATGACGAAAATGACGACTGCGACCATGAACGCAAGAGCGAGGATAACCCAAAGAAGGTTAAGCGGTTCGCCGTTAAACGCGCTCACGATATATTCCCATGCGACGCCGGCGAGCTGCGGACCTCTTGCGACGATACCCGCAAAGAGTACCATCGAGATGCCGTTGCCGATGCCGTTTTCATCAATACGTTCGCCGAGCCACATTGTAAGGCTTGCGCCGGCAGTGAAGCAGGCGACGATGACGAGGCAGGGGAAGAAGCCTGTGCTGGTGAGGTAATCCTTGATGGCAACGTAATAACCGTATGCCATAACAAGAGAAAGTGCAATTGTAACAATGCGGGTGATTTTATTCAGCTTTTGCTGACCTTCAGGACCGCTCTTTGCCATTTTTTCAAGTGCGGGGATTGCGACGGTAAGAAGCTGAATAACGATGGATGCTGTAATATACGGTGATATGTTGAGAGCAAACAAAGTCGCTTTGGAGAAAGCGTCGCCGGAAAGCAGGTTAAAATAACCGAGCAGTGAGCCTGCAACGCTTGCGTTCTCGAAATACTTCGAAAGTTCTGCGCCATCAACGAACGGTACAGGAATGGCAGAGCCGAGTCTGTACAGGACAATGATCATCAGAGTAAAGAGGAGTTTCTTTCTGATGTCGGCGACTTTCCATGCGTTCTTCAGTGTTTCAAACATCATACCACCTCAGCTGTACCGCCAAGTGATTCGATCTTTTCCTTTGCAGAAGCGGAAAATACGTTTGCTTTGACAGTCAATTTCTTGGCGAGTTCGCCGCCGCCGAGAATCTTGAGACCATCAAGCTCTTTACGGATGTAGCCTGCCTGGAGCAGTGCGTTCATATCGACGACTTCGCCGTTCTCAAATTCATTGAGAGTTGAAAGGTTGACGATTGCATAATGCTTCGCGAAATGATTGTGGAAACCTCTCTTCGGAAGTTTTCTGTATATCGGAAGCTGACCGCCTTCAAAACCGGGTCTTACACCGCCGCCGGAGCGTGCGTTCTGACCCTTATGTCCGCGTCCGCCGGTTTTTCCGTTACCGCTGCCGGCGCCTCTGCCCTTTCTGAAATTCGGGCGGGTGCTGCCTTCAGCCGGGGAAAGCTCATGAAGCTTCATAACTTATCCTCCTAACTATTTTTCCGTCATTTGACCTCATCAACACTGATGAGGTGACCGATGACTTTTATCTTACCATCAAGGAGATGGTCCTTCTCGGCAACTTTGTGGTCACCGATTTTCTTCAGTCCCAGAGAATGAGCTGTAAGAATCTGCTTTTCCTGACGGCCTATGAGACTTTTAACCAGGGTAATTTTAACTTGTGCCATTATCGTACCCTCCTTATTTAACCTGATCTGCAGGGATGCCGCGCATCTGTGCGATCTGTTCAACAGTGCGGAGAGAAGAAAGAGCTTCAAAAGTAGCCTTTACAACGTTAATGGGGGTGTTGGAGCGCAGTGACTTTGCGCGGACGTCTTTAATGCCGACAGCATCAAAGACAGCACGCATTGTACCGCCGGCGATGACGCCGGTACCGGGAGCGGCGGGTTTGAGAAGAACCTTGCCGGAGCCGTATTCGCCGATAATTTCGTGAGGAATGGTCGTACCGTTAAGGGAAACTTCGATTACGTTTCTCTTTGCAGCATCAAGAGCCTTTCTCATTGCTTCCTGAATTTCGGCAGCCTTACCTGTACCGTAACCGACATGACCTTCACCGTCGCCGACAACGACCAGCGCGGAGAATCTAGCGATACGACCGCCCTTTACGGTTTTGGAAACACGCTTCGTGTCAACGATTTTGTCTACAAACTGAATCTGTGAATAATCTTTCTTTATCATGACTGCCTCCTAAAACTTCAGACCGGCTTCACGAGCGCCGTTGGCAAGCTCCATCACACGTCCGTGATAAAGGTAGCCGCCTCTGTCGAAAACAACGTCGGTGATGCCTTTTTCGATGGCTCTCTTGGCGACGGTTTCGCCGACCTTTTTAGCAGCCTCTTTATTGCCGCCCGTCATGCCGAAATCTTTTTCGGTGCTGGAGGCAGACACAAGGGTGATACCCTTGGTGTCATCGATGATCTGAGCGTAGATGTTATCGTTGGAGCGATAAACGCAGAGTCTCGGGCGTTCAGCGGTGCCGCTGATCTTTGCTCTGACTCTCTTATGTCTGAGAAGGCGCTTCTGATTGCTATCCTGTCTTGTAACCATAATTCAAACCACTCCTTTCGATTATTTGGACTTGCCGGCTTTACCAGCCTTGCGTCTGATGGTCTCATCGGAATACTTGATACCTTTTCCGAGGTAAGGCTCAGGCGGACGCTTGGATCTGATGTTTGCGGCAATCTGACCGACCTGCTGTTTATCAGGACCGGAGATGACTATGGTGTTGGTGTTCGGGGTTTCGAACTTGATTCCTTCAGGCTCGTCGAACACAACGTTGTGGGAATAGCCAAGATTCATAACGAGCTGCTTGCCCTGAACCTGTGCTCTGTAACCGACACCGTTGATATCGAGCTGCTTGGAATAACCGTTTGCAACGCCTTCAACCATGTTATGAAGGAGCGCTCTGGTCAGACCGTGAAGTGCTCTGTGTTCCTTATCGTCAGAAGGACGGGTTACGGTGATAACAGCGCCTTCCTGAGTAATGGTCATTTCATGATTTAGCTGCTTGGTGAGAGTACCTTTCGGTCCCTTTACGGTCACGAAGTTGCCCTCAGCGACATTGACTGTAACGCCTGCGGGGACGTTAATGTGCATTCTACCTATTCTTGACATTTCGTGACCCCCTTACCATACGAAGGCGAGAACTTCGCCGCCGAGATTCTGCTTGCGGGCAACCTTATCGGTCATAATGCCCTTGGAGGTGGAAATGATGGCTATGCCGAGTCCGTTTCTGACTCTGGGAAGCTCATCGCAAGCTGCGTAGATTCTGAGACCGGGCTTGGACACACGTCTGAGACCCTGGATAACTCTTGTTTTACCTTCGCCGTATTTGAGGGTTACAGTAATAACGCCTTGCTTGTTTTCGGTATCCTTCACTTCGTAGGAAGTGATATAACCTTCATTAAGAAGTATCTCAGCGATAGCCTTCTTAAGGTTGGATGCGGGAATGTCAACTTTTTCGTGCTTTGCGGAATTGGCATTTCTGATTCTGGTCAGCATATCCGCAACAACGTCTGTCATCTGCATTATACTGTACCTCCTTTACCAGCTTGCTTTCTTTACGCCGGGAATCTGACCTGCATAAGAAAGATTTCTGAAGCATATACGGCAGATACCATATTTGCGGAGATAACCGTGAGGTCTGCCGCAGATCTTGCATCTGTTATAAGCTCTGGTAGAGAACTTAGGCTGTCTTTGCTGTTTTAATTTCATTGATAACTTTGCCATATTGATTCTCCTCCTGATTACTTAGAAAACGGTGCGCCGAGAAGCCTGAGCAGTTCTCTTGCTTCTTCGTCGGTATTTGCGGTAGTGATGAAGCAGATGTTCATACCTCTGATCTTATCTACCTTATCGTATTCGATTTCAGGGAATATGAGCTGTTCCTTCAGACCGACGGAGTAGTTACCTCTGCCGTCGAAGCTGTTGGGGCTGATACCCTTGAAGTCACGCACTCTGGGAAGAGCGAGGTTGAAGAATTTGCCGACAAATTCATACATTCTCTCGCCTCTGAGAGTTACCTTAACGCCGATTTTGCTGCCTTCACGAAGTTTGAAGTTGGAAACCGACTTCTTTGCAGTCGTGGTGACGCCGTGCTGACCTGTGATCAGCTCAAGGTCGGCGAGTATGTTATCAAGCACCTTGGGATTATCCTTTGCTTCACCGCAACCGACGTTGATAACAACTTTGTCGAGCTTCGGGATCTGCATGGGGCTTGAATAGTTGAACTTTTTCATAAGTTCAGGAGCAATTTCATTTTTATAAAGAGTTGCAAGTGTTGACATTCTTCAAACTCCCTCCCTTACAGTGTTTCGCCACAGTGGCAGCAAACGCGGATCTTTTCACCTTCGGCTGTAACCTGGCGGCGAACTCTCACGCCCTTCTGGCACTTGGGGCAATAAAGCATGACCTTGCATGCATACATAGGACCTTCGGTGGTGACGATCTGGCTGTTTTCGCCCTGGCGTCTTGCTTTGACGTGCTTTTTCACAAAATGCGCGCCTTCGACAATGACCTTGCCTTCCTTGGGTGCAACCTCGAGGACCTTACCGATTACAGGCTCCTTGCCGTTTGCGGACGAACCGCTCTTAACGATTACGGTGTCGCCCTTTTTGATAAGCATTTTACTCATTATCGGTTCTCCTCCCGTCAAACAACTTCAGGTGCCAGAGAAAGTATCTTCATATAGTCTCTCTCACGAAGCTCGCGAGCGACCGGTCCGAAAATACGGGTTCCCTGGGGGTTCTTATCTTCTTTGATTAGAACAGCGGCGTTATCGTCGAACTTGACGAAAGTGCCGTCAGCTCTGTGCTGCCCCTTTACTGTTCTGACAACGACCGCTTTGACGACGTCGCCCTTCTTGACTACTCCGCCGGGAGCAGCTTTCTTAACAGAGCAAACAATGACGTCGCCGATGCGGGCATATCTTCTGCCTGTGCCGCCGAGAACGCGGATGCACATCAGCTCTTTGGCGCCGGTATTATCGGCAGCCTTCAAAAATGTCTGTTGCTGTATCATTCCGATTCCTCCTACGGCTTATTTAGCCTTTTCTATTATTCTTAAAAGACGCCAGTTCTTATCCTTGGACAAAGGACGTGTTTCCATGATCTCGACCTTATCGCCGATGCCGCATTCGTTCTTCTCATCGTGAGCCTTGAACTTCACGGTACGCTTGACGATTTTGCCATAGAGAGGATGCTTAACGCTGTCCTGAACCGCGACAACGATGGTTTTGTCCATCTTATCGCTGACTACCAGACCGACTCTGGTCTTTCTGAGAGCTCTTTCAACTGTCATTTTAGCGTGCTCCTTTCATTATGCCTGAGCATTGCCTTCGAGTTCTTTTTCACGAAGGACGGTGAGAATGCGGGCAATGGTTTTTTTGGTTTCGACGATCTTCATGGGATTATCGAGCTGGTTTATGGAGTGCTGAAAGCGAAGGTTGAAAAGTTCTTCTTTCTTCTCCTTCAAGGTCTTGGAAAGCTCGGAAGCCGACATTGCTTTGATTTCTTTGATATTCATTTGGCAACCTCCTTGGTTTCAAGATCTGCTTTGCAGGCAAACTTTGTTTTGATGGGGAGTTTGTGGCTTGCCAGACGCATAGCCTCACGAGCGTCAGCCTCGGGAATACCGTCCATTTCGAACAGAACTCTGCCGGGTTTAACAACAGCTACCCAATACTCGGGACTACCTTTACCGGAACCCATTCGGGTCTCAGCAGGCTTTTCTGTGACAGGCTTGTCGGGGAAGATCTTGATCCAGACCTGACCGCCTCTCTTAATATAACGAGTCATAGCGACACGGGCTGCCTCGATCTGATTGCTGGTGATCCAAGCCGGCTCGGTTGCAACAAGACCGAAAGAACCGTTGGAGATGGTGTTGCCACGCATCGCCTTGCCCTTCATGCGGCCTCTCTGAACACGTCTGTATTTAGTTCTCTTAGGCATTAACATGGTTATCTACCTCCATCAGCAGCGGGACGCTTCTTGACCTCGGGAAGGACCTCGCCCTTGTATATCCATACCTTGACGCCGATCTTGCCGTAGGTTGTGTTTGCCTCAGCGAAGCCGTAGTCGATATCGGCTCTGAGAGTCTGAAGCGGAATTGTACCCTCGTGATAATGTTCGTTTCTTGCGATTTCTGCACCGCCGAGACGACCGCTGCACTTGACTTTGATTCCCTTTGCGTTGAGTCTGATGGCATTTTTGATAGCCTGCTTCATGGCGCGGCGGAAGGAAATTCTGTTTTCAAGCTGTTCAGCAATATTTTCGGAAACGAGCTGAGCATTGAGCTCAGGCTGCTTGACCTCTACAACGCTTACGCTGCAAGGCATACCGGTGAACTTTTCGATATTGGCTTTGAGCTTTTCGATCTCAGAGCCCTGTCTGCCGATTACAATACCGGGCTTTGCACAGTGAATGATGACACGGAGTCTTGCGCTGTCGCGTTCGATCTCGATCTTCGGCACACCGGCTTTTTTGAGCTGCTCTTTGAGGAACAGTCTCAGTTTGTGGTCTGCGACAATGGTATCACCGAACTGTTCGTCTTTGACGTACCAGCGGCTGTCCCAGTCTTTTATAACGCCTACGCGCAGACCGTGCGGATTGACTTTCTGACCCATGATTAACCTCCTTAAGCTCTTTCTTTAAGCGCAATCGTGATGTGAGAAGTACGTTTGATGACACGAGCGGCGCTGCCCTTTGCACGGGGTCTGATGCGTTTCATGTTCTTAAGCATACCGGGAGTGACAAAGCACTCGGAAACGTACAGCTTTTCGACATCCATGTGATGATTGAACTCAGCGTTTGCTACAGCGGAAGCAAGCAGCTTCGATACGCTTTCGCAGGCAATCTTATTTGTCGTCTGAAGGATCGCGGCGGCTTCTGCCACATTCTTGTTTCTGATAAGGTCGAGAACGATCTTTACCTTACGGGGAGAAACACGAAGCTGTCTGAGATAAGCCTTTGCGACTTTATTTTCATTTTCCACTTTCGTTTTTCTCCTTCAATCAGTTAGAATTTGCAGTCTTGGATCCGGAATGACCCTTGAACAGTCTTGTGGGTGCGAATTCGCCGAGCTTATGTCCGACCATGTCCTCAACGACATAAACCGGGATATGTTTTCTGCCGTCATGAACTGCAATGGTGTGACCGACGAATTCGGGGAATATGGTGGAAGAGCGTGACCAGGTCTTGATGACTCTCTTTTCGCCCTTCTTATTCATATCGCAAATGCGTTCGTAGAGTTTCTTTTCCACGAAAGGGCCTTTTTTAATACTTCTGCTCATGATTTGTCCTCCTTACCGACTATCTTGCGTTTCTGCGCTTGACAATGAACTTGTCGGTGCGAGATTTCTTCTTACGTGTCTTGTAGCCAAGAGCGGGCTTGCCCCAAGGTGTCAAAGGACCGGGGTGACCGACGGGAGACTTACCTTCACCACCGCCGTGAGGGTGGTCGCAGGGGTTCATGACAGAACCACGGACAGTAGGTCTGATGCCGAGGTGGCGGGTCTTACCTGCCTTGCCAAGCTTGATATTCTCGTGCTCAAGGTTGCCGACCTGACCGATCGTTGCCTTGCAATCGAGACGAAGCTTTCTCATTTCGCCTGAAGGAAGTCTGATGAGTGCCATTCCGTTTTCCTTACTCATAAGCTGAGCGGAAGCACCTGCGGAACGAACCATCTGAGCGCCTCTGCCGGGATAAAGCTCAATATTATGGATGTAAGTACCATCGGGAATGTGGGAAACAGGAAGGACGTTGCCGACCTTAATATCCGCATTTTCACCTGTGTATATTACATCACCGGCCTTGAGTCCGGAAGGAGCAACGATGTAGCTCTTTTTGCCAGCCTCGTCAGCGAGGAGAGCAATATAAGCGGTACGGTTAGGATCGTACTCAATGCCGAGAACGGTATTGGTGGATTCACCTGCGCGCTTGAAGTCGATGATTCTGTACTTCTGTCTGTTTCCGCCGCCGTGATGTCTTACGGTAATACGACCGGTGTTGTTTCTGCCGGCGTGCTTTTTAAGGACGGTAACAAGGCTTTTTTCGGGAGTCTTTTTGGTGATTTCCTCGAAAGAAGGAGTAACCATGTTTCTTCTTGACGGAGTCGTAGGTTTATAATTCTTTGTTGCCATGATTTATCTCCTTTCGATTACATAAGGCTGTCGAAGAACTCGATAGTCTTGGAATCGGCAGTCAGTTTGACAATTGCCTTTTTCCAAGCGCTGGTCTTGCCTTCAACGTATCTGACGCGCTTAGTCTTTGCCTTCATGCTGATGGTGTTGACCTTTTCGACCTTGACACCGAAGATCTCTTCGACTGCCTTGGCGATTTCGGTCTTGTTTGCGTCGGACGCAACTCTGAAAGTATATTTCTTATCCTGGATATCCGCTATTGAAGCTTCTGTGATAACCGGTTTGAGGATAATATCGTAAGCTGTTTTCATTCTGCGTATACCTCCTCGATTTTCATAACCGCCTGTTTGCTGACGACCATCTTATTGCTGTTGAGAATGTCATAGACATTGATAGCATTGACAGGGGTGGTCTTTACAGCGGGGATGTTTGCCGCGGACTTGACGAAAACGGGGTTGATCTCTTCGGTAACGATGTACGCTTTCTTTTCAGCACCGAGGGCTTTGAGCATTGCAACGACCGACTTTGTCTTGTATTCAGCAAGTGCGATATTGTCAACGACAATCAGTTCACCAGCCTGAACCTTTGAAGACAGTGCGGAGAGCATTGCAACTCTCTTAACCTTCTTGTTGATAGAAACGCGATATGATCTGGGCTTCGGACCGAGAGCAACGCCGCCGTGTGTCCACTGAGGGGAACGCGTGGAGCCCTGTCTCGCTCTGCCGGTGCCCTTCTGTCTCCAGGGCTTTCTGCCGCCGCCGGAAACCTCGGTCCTTGTGAGAGTGGACTGAGTGCCCTGTCTCTGATTGAGAAGGTACGCTCTGACTACGGAATGGAGGACGGACTTGTTAACTTCTGCGCCGAAGATCTTGTCGTTCAGTTCCATGCTGCCGACAACGTCGCCGTTCATGTTGTAAATATTTACGTTAGCCATTATTCATTTCCTCCCTTCCATTATTTCACGGTGTTACGGACGAAAACAATTCCGCCGCGTGCACCGGGGACTGCACCCTTTACTGCAATGAGGTTCTTGTCAGCGTCAATCTTGACGACTTCAAGATTCAGGGTCGTGACCCGCTCATTACCGTACTGACCAGCCATCTTCTTGTTTTTCATAACTCTGGAGGGATCACTGTTCGCGCCCATAGAGCCGACTTCGCGATGTACAGGACCAACGCCGTGTGTCATCTTGAGTCTGTGATGATTCCATCTTTTGATGACGCCGGTGAAGCCGTGACCCTTCGAGGTTCCGGTGACGTCAACCTTTTCGCCGACGGTGAATGTGTCTGCAGTGACAACGTCGCCGACGTTCATGGAAGCAGCATCGTCAAGTCTGAATTCCTTGAGATACTTTTTGAAGGAAACATTCGCCTTTGCGAAATGACCCTTCCGGGGTTTGTTGAGCTTTCTTTCAGCTATGTCGGAGAAACCGAGCTGAACAGCTTCATAGCCGTCTTTTGCAGCAGTCTTCTTCTGAACGACCGTGCAGGGTCCGGCATTGATGACCGTAACCGGGATGACATTGCCTTTTTCGTCAAAAATCTGAGTCATGCCGATTTTTCTGCCGATGATACCTTTTTTCATTTAATAAATCCTCCTCGGGTTATTGGTTAGCCCCGTCGGGTTAACGTGACCCTTAAATTGGTTTGGCGTGTTTTACAGTTTGATTTCGATATCCACTCCTGCGGGAAGCTCGATGCTCATGAGAGCCTCGACAGCCTTCTGCGAGGGCTTTATGATGTCGATAAGACGCTTATGTGTTCTGTACTCGAACTGTTCGCGGCTGTCCTTATACTTATGAACAGCGCGGAGGATGGTGACGATCTCTTTATCGGTGGGAAGCGGAATGGGACCGGAAACGGAAGCGCCGTTGCGCTTTGCGGTTTCGACGATCTTTTCAGCAGCCTGATCGATCAGGAGATGGTCATAGGACTTGAGTCTGATTCTGAGCTTTTCTTTTGATGCCATACTTGTTGTATTGCCTCCTATAAAGTTTTGATGCTTTACGGTTGCACGGCTGTACATCCTTTCGGGCGTTTCAAACTTTACCCGTAAAAAATGCTTCACCGCCGTCCGATTGTCGGACATACTCCGCCGAAGTTACCTGCGCTTACGCAGCAATCTCCAGTTTCATCGCACACCAAGCGTCGTTTAGTATATCATACCCACCGTAAAAATGCAATATAAACCCGCAAAAAAGTGCGCGGCCCACTTGTAAACATTTTATGAACACTGTATTTTCGCGAAAAATTTCAAAAAAGTACTTCAAAAAGTGCGAAAAGCGTGTTATAATAAAGCATTACTATATATTAAAAGGAAATTAATCATGGAAAAGACCTATAATTTCAGCGGAACGTGTTCCCGCAACGTCACATTCGACATTGACGAAAACCATGTCGTCACCAACATTCGCTTCAACGGCGGTTGCAACGGCAACCTGAAGGGTGTTGCCGCGCTCTGTGAGGGCATGAAGGCAGAGGAGATCATCAAAAGAATTGAAGGACTGAAGTGCGGCATGAAGCAAACGAGCTGTCCTGACCAATTCGCAAAGTCACTTCAAAAGGAGCTTGCGGCAAAATAGCCGCGTTTACTGTATGAACGCGTTTGATATATATAATATATGGAAAGAAAAAGTCACCGACCCTTCCCTGCGCAGTGAACTCGAGTCAATAGACGGTAATGAAAACGAAATCGTTGCACGATTCACCGCGCCGATGTCATTCGGCACAGCAGGACTGCGCAGCATTATGGGCGCCGGAATTTCCCGCATGAATATATATACCGTTGCACAGGCGACACAGGGACTTGCCGAACTCATCAGGCAGGAGAATGCCGCAGATAAAGGTGTTGCCATTGCACATGACAGCCGAAACAACTCGCGGTTGTTCGCCGAAATATCGGCAAGAGTCCTTGCGGCAAACGGAATCACAGTATATCTTTTCGATTCCCTGCGTCCGACTCCCGAGCTTTCGTTTGCAATACTTGAACTGGGGTGCATCTCGGGAATCAACATAACTGCATCACATAACCCTAAAGAATACAACGGATACAAGGTATATTGGTCGGACGGCGCGCAGCTCCCGCCCGAACACGCTGCTGTTGTCTGCGAAAAGATCGCCGGATGCGATATGTTTTCGGTTCCGATGGCAGAGCTCAGCGACAAGCATATTCATGTGATCGGAAGCGAGATCGATGAAAAATATATCGACGCAGTGCTTGGCTGTGTAATCGACCGGGACGCGCTCAAAGAATTCGGCAACAGTCTCAATCTTGTCTACACACCTCTTCACGGCACAGGCTACCGTCTCGTTCCGGAGGCAATGCGCCGTGCCGGCATTTCAAATCTCACCGTCATACCGGAGCAGGCAGTTCCGGACGGCAATTTCCCGACCGTCGCTTCACCCAATCCCGAAAACAAACCTTGCTTCAAAATGGCGCTTGACTATATCGAACAGCACAATATGCCCACCGACGTTGTTGTCGCCACAGACCCGGACGGCGATCGACTCGGCGTTGCCGTAAAGAATCCCTCCGGTGAATTCATAGCCCTTTCAGGCAACCAGATAGGAGCTTTGCTCGTTTCCTATATAATCGCTGCCCGCCGTTCAATCGGCAGGCTACCCGAAAATGCCTGTGCCATACGTTCGGTCGTTTCCTCGCCGCTTTTCGATACAATATGCCGCGACAACGGAGTTGAGCCGGTTTGTGTCCTTACCGGATTCAAGTATATCGGTGAAAAAATAAAAGAATACGCCGTCGATGGCAGTCACACTTTCATCTTCGGCTATGAAGAGAGCCAAGGCTTCCTTTCGGGTGGTTATGTACGTGACAAGGACGGCGTTGCCGCCGCGCTCCTCATCGCCGAAGCCGCGTCCCACTACAAGAGTTTCGGTAAATCGCTTTACGAAGCGCTTTACGATATTTACGACAAATACGGCTGGGCTAAGGAAACCATTCTGAATATCAAAATCGAAGGCGCACTTCCGATGCAGGAAATGTCCGCAAAGATGGCTGCTCTCCGTGCTTCACCGTTCAAAACAATCTGCGGAACCGATGTTGTCCGCATACGCGATTACGCAGCCGGTACCGTGCGGGACATCAAAACCGGTGCCGTGACTTCGACAGGATTGCCGAAATCGGATATGCTCTTCTTTGAGCTTTCCAACGGTTCAAATGTCATAATCCGTCCTTCCGGAACAGAGCCTAAGATCAAAATTTACATCCAGGCAAACGGCGCGGACAGCGTCGAGGTCGATCAGAAGCTCGACACACTTGCCGCTTTCAAATACTTCGGATAACTAAAAAGCATCTCACTTCCGATTCGGGAATGAGATGCTTTTCAAATTATTTGCTGTCGGTTTATCAGCCGTTTCTGCCCCTGTTGAGGATATCTATAATACTGTTGATATCGTTTTCGTTGAAATCATCCGATGAAGATGATGAAGTGCTTCTTGACGGTTCATCTTTTCCCGGCTCATCGTCAGACGCCTTTGCCGACGGAGCTGCCGCAACTTCGCTGCCTTCAAAGCCTGTCGCGATAAGAGTGACGCGAATTTCGTCTTCCATATTCTTGTCAAATGCAACACCGAAAATAACATTTGCATCGGGATGAGCTTCTTCCGTAATGCGGGAAACAGCTGTATCAATCTCATCAAGCCCGATATCGGGAGAGGAGAGTATATTGATGATAATACCCTTTGCACCGCCGATGCTTGTTTCAAGCAACGGGCTGGACATGGCGATCTTTGCAGCCATTTCTGCCTTCTCTCTGCCCTTCGCGGAGCCAACACCCATGTGAGCAAGTCCCGCATTTGTCATTACCGTTGAAACGTCTGCGAAGTCAAGGTTGATGTAACCGCTTTGGGTAATAAGATCGCATATGGACTGAACGCCCTTGCAGAGAATGTCGTCCGCTTCGTGGAATGCGTTCAGGAAGGTTATTTTTTTATCTGTAAGAAGCTTGAGACGCTCATTGGGGATCACCACAAGTGAATCAACATATTCGGACAGCTTTCTGATGCCCTCTTCAGCCTGTCTCATTCTCTTCGGCCCCTCAAAAGCGAAAGGCTTTGTCACGACGGCAACAGTAAGTATACCCATCGACTTTGCGATACGTGCAACAACGGGAGCAGCGCCTGTGCCTGTTCCGCCTCCCATGCCTGCAGTTATGAAAACCATGTTTGCACCGGTCAGCGCTTCGGTGATCGCGTCTGCGGATTCCTCGGCTGCCTTTTCACCGAGGCTGGGGTCTGCGCCGGCTCCGCGGCCCTTGGTTATCTTGTCGCCTATGCTGATTTTATTGGGAGCGGCAGATTTTACAAGAATATGCGCGTCGGTGTTAACGTTGATATATTCAACGCCCTTTCCGTCGCTGTCAAGCTCGATCATGCGGTTCACTGCGTTTCCGCCGCCGCCGCCGACGCCAACTACTTTTATATTGACTAAGTTTTCGGTATTGAAATCGTTTGCCATTTATTTATCCTCCATTATTTCGAATCCGGCTCAGGTGTTACGGTTTCTGTTGAGCATGCTGATGATCTTCGCGATATCATCTTCCGTTGAGCTTTCGGCTGTGCTTTCCGCAGCTTTGGGTGCTTCGGTTGTTGCGGTTCTGTCTTCCCTCACCACAGAAGCTTCCGTGCGTGTATCCGTATGGATCGCATCGCGTTCAAAGCCGGTTGCAATGAGCGTTATCTTCATTTCGTCGTTAAGAGTATTGTCAAATACCGCTCCGAATATGACGTTTGCATCCGAATCCGCTTCATTTGTTATCATGGAAGCCGCCTGATCAATCTCGTCAAGACCTATATCGGGGGAGGAAGTTATATTAACGATGATGCCCTTGGCGCCCTTTATATTTGTTTCGAGAAGCGGGCTCGACATCGCGAGTTTTGCAGCCTGTTCAGCCTTGTCCTTTCCCTTTGCGGAGCCGACGCCCATATGCGCATATCCGGCGTTGGTCATTACCGTGCAGATATCGGCAAAGTCGAGGTTGATATAGCCATAATCCGTGATAAGCTCAGAGATGGAACGAACACCCTTTCTGAGTATATCATCGGCTTCCTGGAAAGCATTGATCAGAGTTATTTTTTTGTCTGTGAGAAGCTTCAGTCGCTCGTTCGGAATGACGATGAGCGAGTCAACATACTTTGCAAGCTCCCGTATGCCTTCATCGGCTTGTCTTGCGCGTTGCCTGCCTTCAAAGTTGAACGGCCTTGTAACAATCGCAATTGTAAGCACTCCCTGCTCCTTTGCGATCCTGGCAATCGTGGGTGCGGCGCCCGTACCTGTTCCGCCGCCCATACCTGCGGTGACAAACACCATGTTTGCGCCCTTCACTGCTTTTGTTATTGCATCGACCGATTCGTCGGCACTGCGCTTACCAAGCTCCGGATTGCCGCCCGCGCCCATTCTGCGCGTCACTTTTTCGCCGATCAAAATATTTGTCTTGGCGTGAGAATTGACAAGCGATTGGCTGTCCGTGTTGACGTTAATGAAATCTATTCCGCGCAGCTTGTCCGCAATCATTCTGTCAACGGCATTGTTACCGCCGCCGCCTACGCCGATAACCTTTATATTGACTCCGGCATCAAGCTTTTCAAGCTCTTTTATATCTGTCATAGTTTTTCCCCTTTCGGTCGGTCATATAGCAAAGCAAATCATCAGTTTTACAAACACTGTCTTATATACTTATAGTATATAACAAAACACAGTGTTTTTGCAAGGGCTTTTTTCACTTTTTTCGCCGCAGAAACAACTTTTTTTCGTTTTCAGTCGTTATACCTCGAAAAGCTGGCTTCTTTTATATTTGAAATATCAAGTTTTCCTTTGTCATCTTCATAAAGATGCTCCAGAATACCAACAAAGAACCGCACCTTTATATCAATATTATCAATGCTTCCGAAGTAAACATCAAGCTTGTCCCGATAGCGTATAGATATATCGAATCTGTTTTTTATCGAAAACGAATCGACACCCGAGATAAGTCCGTATTCGTCAAGCGTTGCATACAGTGTACGCACAACGTCAGCCATACGCACATCGGCATATGTCAGGTTTTCTCCGGAATAGCATTTCCGCACATCTCCTGCAGACACCTCAACCATATTTGCGGTATCGGCGTTGTCGGAGCGCTCAAGCACAACAAGATCCTTTGAAATCAGATATTTGCCTCCGTACAGCTCGGAATACATGACGGCTTCCGTTTCGCTGACGGTTATACGAAGCGTTGAGGGCAGCTCACGTTCAAGTGTCACCGCGCTTACATACGGCAGTTTTTCGGTCAATCTTCGGTTCAGCTCAGCTTCACCGACAGAGTACAGATTGTCGCCCTCGGCAATGCCGGCTGCTGATCGGATTTCTCCGACACTATATCTGACATTTCCCGTTATTTCAACATCCTTGACCTTAAAGAACACAAGAAACCACAGCAGAAAAAACACAGTGCTAAAAGACACCAGCAGTACGACATAGAAAACAATGTGCTTTACCCGTTTCTTCTGCTGCTGTTGTTCGAGTGATTCGAATTTTGCGTTTTTAGGTCTGAATTTCTGTTTCTCGTCCATTTTTCAAGCATCATTTTCCCGATGCCGTCAACTCAAATATAAGGTCAACGATTTTCTTCGTCGCATTCGGCTTACCGAATGCACGCATATTGTTTTCCATTCGCCGGCGCTTTTCGCCGTCAGCGGCAAGATCCATGACGGTTTTCGCAAGTATACGTCCGTCAAGCACGCTTTCCTTGATTACATCTGCCGCATCGGCGTTTTTCAATACCATTGCATTTTTGTACTGATGGTCCTCGGCGACGTTGGGCGACGGGATAAATATCGTTGCCCTGCCTATGAGCGCAAGCTCTGCGGTCGTTATCGCTCCGGCTCGCGATATAACGACATCCGCCGCAGCCTGTCTCAGCTGCATATCATAAATATACTCAAGTATTTCGAACTGCGGGCATTCGTCAAGCATTTTTTCTTTGATCACCGCAGAGAATTTTTCCCAACCGATATGACCCACCGCATGTGTCTGACGTATACCCTTTTTGTCACGGTAGATATTCATGGCGTCAAGCACAAAGGTATTGACCTTATCCGCTCCAAGGCTTCCGCCACTCGAAAGGATGTATATTTCATCGTCCTTTATACCGAGTTTGCGTCGTGCTTCAGCTTTTTCAAAGCAGTTCGGTTTCACAGGGTTTCCCGTCAGAACCAGTTTTCCCCGAACCGCCTGATCAAAATACTGTTCACTGCCTTCGAATGAAATGCATACTTTGTCAACGTATTTCGACAGCTTTTTCGTTGTTACACCCGGAAAAGCGTTCTGCTCCTGAATTAGTGTCGGAATATGCAGCTCTGTTGCCGCTTTTACGGTCGGCCAGCTCGCATATCCTCCGGTACCGATAACCACATCGGGGTTGAATTTTTTTATAATCCGCCGTGCCTCAAAAACGGATGTGGCAGCATAAACAAGTGCCTTCACATTCTTGAGCGTGAGCTTGCGTCTGAAGCCCTGCACCTTTACGGTATGGAGCTTATATCCTGCCTCCGGGACAAGCTTTCCCTCAAGACCGTGTGTTGTACCTACAAATTCTATCACCGAATCCGGTTCCCTGCGTTTTATTTCATTGGCAATGGCAAGAGCGGGGTTGATATGACCGCCCGTACCGCCGCCGCACATTAATACTCTCATTGAAAACACCTCATATCAGTCTTTATCAAGATAGGAGAATCTGGACACCGAAAGAATTATACCCATTTCACCAAGCAATATGATGAGCGCCGTACCGCCGTAGCTGAAAAACGGAAGCGAAATACCGGTACTCGGTATGGTGTTGGTGACAACGGCAATATTCAGGATGACCTGAAGCGCCATTTTTACGACAAGACCCATAACAAGCAACATGCTGAATCTGTCACGACATTTTGATGCGATTTGGAAGCCGCGTATTATGAGCAGTGCAAACAGACAGATTATAAATGCCGCACCCGCAAAGCCAAGTTCCTCACATACGATTGCAAAAATATAGTCGTTCTGCGGTTCGGGAAGGTAGCCGTGCTTTTCGATGCTTTTACCGAGTCCGAGCCCCCAGAGTCCGCCCGAGGAAACAGCGTAAAGCGATTGCGAGGGCTGCCAGCCGGGGTCATTAAGCTCGGCATTTTTCATATATTTGAACGGATCCTTCCATATGAGCAGTCGAAGATACACGTGACTCAGCTTTTCCTTGATAAGCGTCATATTGAGCAGCTTATCAACATTTGTGGATGCCCAAAAGCCCACAAGCGCGCCCGTACCGCCGATGCTTCCGAGAAGTATCGGGTTTGTGCCTCCGAGCAGCATCATAAAGAAAATTATCAGCAGGTTTATTATTGTCGCGGAGAGGTGACTCTGTGACAGACAAAGACCGGCAGATACCACGGCAAGAATTGCAAACGGAATAACTCCGTAGCGGAATGTATTCATTTCCGATGGTCTGTCTGTAACAATCCGGGCGCACATTATCACATTCATCGTTTTAAGCAGCTCAGACGGCTGGAAGTTGATCGGTCCGAGCTGTATCTGGCGCACAGCGCCGTGAGTAGCAATACCCAAAAAGAACACGAGAACATTCAATGCGACAATGACAGCATACAGTATTGTTGCGGTGCGGCGCAGAAAAAACGGACGCACGAAAAGGGTCGCGACGCAAAGCGCAACAAAGCCGATTAATATCCATATCATCTGATTCCTTGCAAAATACAGGCTGTCTCTGAAATTGGTCTCCGCAAAAGCATAGCTTGCAGAAAACATCATGACAGAGCCGATCGCAGTCAGCAGTATCACCAGTATCAGAAACGGGCGATCGCATTCACCGATAAAACGAATAAAGATATTCTTTCCTTTTTTCGGTCCCGCATTATCCGGCAGGACGTTTTTCCTTTCTGCAACTGCTTGCGGCTTGTTCATTGTTTTTCCTTTCAGATATCGCTTCGGCTCAAAGCTGTGCGTAATAGAGCCAATACGAAAGTGCGCATGAAAGCGCTGTTATAAGCGAAAATACGCCGACGATTTTAACCTCGCTCCATCCGCATTTTTCAAAATGGTGATGTATCGGTGCCATCCTGAAAACACGTTTTCCGGTGAGTTTGAAGGAAACTACCTGTATGATGACGGACAGTCCTTCAATGAGATAAATAAGCCCCGCAGTGAGAATAAGCCAATTCATATCAAGATCGGATACCGCGACAACGAGCGCCGTTCCGAGGAACAGCGAGCCGCAGTCGCCCATGAATATTTTTGCGGGATGAAAATTGAAGATAAGAAACGCAACAAGCCCTCCGACAAGCGCACATTCAAACAACCCAAGGGACGTTGAAAATCCGGTTACGGCTATAACAAACACCGAAATGATGAGAGCAATGCTCCCGCAAAGACCGTCGATGCCGTCGGAAAGATTCGCGCAGTTTATCATGTATGTAATCACCACAATGGCGATAGGATAATAAAATATACCGAGGTCAATGTCAAAGCCCGGGAATGTCAGTGAAGTATACACTCCCTCAAAGCGTGCAAGAGCCGCAACATAACCGGATGCGGCAAGCACCTGTAATATAAGCTTCTGCCCTGCCGAAAGTCCCTTGTTGCGTTTTTTGAACAGCTTTACGTAGTCATCGATAAATCCGATTGCGGCATTTGAAAGAAGCATGCATGAATTAATGATGACCCTCGGGGTGAATGCGCCGTCCATGAGGACAAAATACGCGGTGAAGAACGCCGCGGCGGTCGATATTATGAATATGACTCCGCCCATTATCGGAGTTCCCGCCTTACTCTTATGCCAGTTGGGTCCGACCTCAAGAATCACAGCACCGAGCTTTACCTTGCGTAAAACAGGAATGAAAATTTTATAAAGTATAACACCTGCAACGAGCGACATTACAGCGGCAAGCGCCGCCACGACATATTGATTCATAATCCTGCTTCCTTAATTATATCTTCAAAATGCAGACGGTTTGACGCCTTGAAGAGCACCGTATCACCGCTTTTCAGTATAGAACCGAGGTATCCGGCAGCATCTGCCTTTTCATCTGCGGAAAAGACCGAACATTCTCTGCCGCACGACGAAGCGGATATCTCAGCCATATCGCCGACAAAAATCAATACATCCGCCGTTTTTCCCGCCTCAAGCGCGACCTTGCGGTGAAGATTCTCGGAGTCACTTCCAAGCTCAAGCATATCGCCGAGCACTGCAATTTTTCGTCCCTCAGCCGCCGAAAGCACCGAAAGAGCCGCTTTCATTGATTCGGGAGAAGCATTATAACAGTCTGCTATTACAGTTATACCGTCTTTTTTGTAGCTATGCTGTCTGTTGCCGTCCGGTGTGAAGTGCGAAAGCGCTTCGGCGCATTTTTCAGCGTCAAAACCGCATTCTGTTCCGGCAGCAAATGCAAGCATCGCATCCATAACGTTGTGTCTTCCCGCGATTCCGAGATGAATCGGCGTCCTTTTTCCGTGATGTTCAATCACAAAGTCAATACCGCACGCGTTTTCGGAAACATCACAGGCGCAGAATTCGCAATCATTTCGCTCCGCAGAGCAGAAAACCGCACGATCACCCAACTTTTTTCCTTCGGCATATTCGAGCACATTGTCGGCATTCAGAATGATTCTGCCGCCGGGACGCTCTCCTTTAAGTATATCGAATTTTTCGTTTTTTATGTTTTCAACGCTTCCGAGCGCCTCAAGATGCGATGAGCCAATGGTCGTAATGACAGAAAGATAGGGTCGTGCCAACATGGAGAGTCTTTCTATTTCGCCTCGTTCGCTCATTCCAAGTTCCAGAACGGCATACTCCGTATCGTTTTCGATCGACATAACGGAAAGCGGCACACCAATCAGGCTGTTTTTGTTTCCCTTTGTAACGTATGCATCAGATGACGCAGCGAAAACCAAGCCGGTCATGTCCTTTGTCGTTGTCTTTCCGACGCTTCCGGTGATGCATATGGTCTTGACGTCAGGACATTTTTCACGTCTGTACCAATCGGCAAGAGCATATATAGCTGCTTTTACGTCCGGTACGAGCACGGTATTTTTGACAAATGCACCTTCGCGGTCCACAAAAGCGGCGTTCCCGGAGGCGACAACCGCTTCGACAAAATCGTGGGCATCACGCTTTTCACCGCGCAACGCAAAGAACAAGCCTGTTTCGCCATGCGATTCACGGCTGTCAAGGAACAGCCTTTTCAATATAAAATCTTCGCTTTCTGCATGAAGCTTACCGCCGACAGCGGCGGCAGCCTCACTGAGTCTGAACGGAATCATTGTATTTCTTCCTTGTAAATAAAGGAAACGGTGACGGCAGAGCCTTGTTCTGCCTTTTTTCCTGCTTCAACGGACTGGCTGACCGCACGGCAGTTTTCGAATTCCTTATTGAATATTCCTTCCATCACAAGATTTATGTTGTTGCGTTCGCACCAGGCAAGTGCTTCCTTCGCGGACATACCGTTGAAGTTTCGCATTTCGACCGTGGGCTTGTTTGCATTTTCTTCTGTATAAAGTATAATGACACCGCCGTCCTGAACGGTTGTACCCACACGCGGCATCTGATCAATAACGGTATCGCCGTTGCCTCTTACAATGCAGCGTATTGTGTTGGATTTTAGATTTTTTATAGCGTATGACGCCTGATCGACCGGGGTTCCGCGGTAATCCGGTACAGTGAAACTCTTCACGACGTTTTCGTCGTTCATTGCAATATCAAGATACGGAAGCACCTCGGAAAGTATGTTTCCGATAATCGGTGCTGCGACCTGACTGCCGTAATAATACTGACCGGTAGGTTCATCGACGATCACGAGGATCGCGACCTGCGGGTCCTCTGCAGGCGCAAATGACACGCATGACGAAATATAGTATTCCTTGTCCTCTTCTGCATCCTTACGGGACAGCTTCTGACTTGTACCGGTCTTCGAAGAGACGTTATAGCCCGAAACAGCCGCATTTTTTGTGGAGTTGACAAGCATTTTCAGAATCGTATTTGCGGTAGACTCGCTTATAACCTGTTTTTTATTATCATAAGCCGTGGAAGTATTCATATTTCCGTCGCTGTCGATAGTCGCCTTGAGAAGATGCGGAGTGACAAGATAGCCCCCGTTTGCGATTGCGGTTACGGCGCGGATATGCTGAATGGCGGTCACCGACATAGACTGACCGAATGCGTTTCGTGCAAGGTCGGCGGGATTTGAAAGATCTTTGTAATAAAGGCTGTTTGCTTCTCCGATTATGTCTGATCCGGTTTTTTCGGTATATCCGAATTCATAGAAATATTTTTCAAAAATCGTATGTCCGATATCAAGACCCATCTGAACAAATGCGGGGTTGCATGAGTTTACGAGCGCTTCGGCAATGGTCTGCGATCCGTGCACTTTGCCGGAGTGGCATTTAATAGGCGTTCCGGCAACAAGGATGGAGCCGGAGCAGGTGTAATGTGTATCGGGAGTGAAGATATTTTCTTCAAGTCCCATAGCAGTGGTTATTATTTTGAAAGTGGAACCCGGGTCGTAAAGCTCAGTCACCGTTTTGTTTTTCCACATTTCCTGAAGAAGCTCGTATTCATACTTCTGCTTCTCTTCATCGGTACCCTCAAACGCTTCATAGCGTTCAAGATAGCTGCCGACAAGCGTATTGCGGTTGTTCAGATCGAAGCCCTCGTATGAAACCATGCCGAGAATTTCGCCCGTATCGACATCCATCATTATTGCCCGTATACCGTATGTAGGCTTATTCTCGTCGTAGCCCTGCTTGATATACTTTTCCATAATGGACTGGATGTTTCTGTCGATAGTCAATACAATATCCTGACCGTCGATTTTATCGATATATGTTTCGTAGTTGAACGGAAGCTCATTGCCGTTGCCGTCTCTGCCCTTCACCGCTCTGCCGTTTACGCCGGCAAGAATCGAATTGTATGTCAGTTCAATGCCCGTCAGACCGGTATTGTCGGTGCCGGTGAATCCGATAACCTGAGAGGCAAGCATACTGTACGGGTAATAACGCTTAGTACCTTCCTCGAAGCACACCTGTCTGTGGAGATTGTTGCGCTCAACAAAGTCTCTGACCGCAAGCTCTTCCTTTTCCTCGACCTTTTTTTTGATTATCTGATATGCTGATTTCGTTTTTTTCGTTTTTTCGATTATCGCTTCTTTATCAACACCGAGAATTTCCGAAAGATTTGTCGCAATAAGCTCTGCCTGTGCATCGCTCTCTATGTCGCGGGGTGAGATGAAAATCGTCTGTACGGTGGAGCTGCGGGCAAGCTGCTTCATGTTGCGGTCATAGATATTTCCGCGATCGGCTTCCAATGTTATTTCATATGTATACTGATTGACCGCTCTGCCCTTAAGATCTTCCGAATCCTTGAGCTGCAGGTTGACAAGCCGCGCTATCAGACCGACAAGGCAGGCTATAAGTAACGCGAGTGCAACACGGCTTCTTGCGATTATAGATTTTGAGGTTGTTGTTTGTTTGTTTTTCACTGCTGTTCCTCGCGACACGCAATTTCCGAAAGCCCTATGCTCCGCAAAAGAAATGGCTTTTATAAATTAATTATATTTACAAAAGCCACAAACAATGCTATAATATCAAATGTCAGTTAAAGAAATTGCGGATTATTCTTCCGAAACCGGAAAGCAGAACGCCGAGTCCTCCCTCGTCACCGTCGTCATATTTATAAACATCGGCATTGTCTTTGTCAATAAGGGTGACGCTTATGCGCTGAAGATCGGTCGATTTGACCATGCCCAATTTTTCGGATGCATATTCTTCGACATAGACAAGATCATCTTTTCTGTCAAGCCTCTGCTCCAACTTATCGGCTTCCTTCTGCAGATCGGTGAGCTGACTTTTGAGATCGGCAATGCTACCGTTATATCTGTCAACCTCAGCATAATTCATCATGAGAAGCAGGAGAAGGACCGTAAGCGTCACGATGCCGAGAACGAACGCCATCGGGAACGGCGCTTTGTCTTTCTTGCGGTAATTGATGATTTTCCTTGCCTTGAGGCGTCTGCCGCTGTGACCTCTTGCGACCGGTTTTCCGGCAGATGAGCGTCTGACATCGGAGGTGCGTTTCTGAACTTTACCGATATTGATTATATCAGAACTTTTGCGTACATTCATTTCCATTTTGCAACCTCCGTTTTAACTTTCTATAATTTTTCTATGATTCTGAGCTTTGCGGATCTTGATCGGCTGTTCTCAGCGAGTTCTTGCTCTGAAGGGACTGACGGCTTGCGGGTCAGTACCCTAGCCACAGGCATCTTACCGCATACACACGGAAGATCCTTCGGGCATTTGCAGGGGTTTTCCAGCTCACGAAAGACATTTTTCACAATTCTGTCCTCCAGCGAGTGGAATGTGAGTACCGTCATGCGACCACCGCTTTTCAGGAGGTCGCATCCGGTCCGGAGAGTTGGTTCAATGACGTCCAATTCTCCGTTAACTTCAATTCGTATTGCCTGAAAGCATCTTTTGGCGGGATGACCGTCAAATTTCACCGATTTCGGTATCGCTGAAGCGATAATTGCGGCGAGCTGCGCCGTGCTTTCTATCGGCGCAGTCTTCCTCTTTTCGACAATCCTGTCGGCTATCCTTCCCGAAAATTTTTCCTCGCCGAATTCGAAGAAAATCTTTTCGAGCGCTTCCTTTGTATAGCTGTTCACAACATCGTACGCATTCAACCTGTCAGCGCGGTTCATACGCATGTCAAGCGGCGCATCATTGATGTAGGAAAAACCGCGTTCCGCATTATCTAACTGGTAGGAAGACACACCGAGATCGATAAGCACCCCGTCGATTTTTTCGAAGCCGTAATGACTCACGGCATCAGCTATATTTGAGAAGTTATCACGGTAAAGCAGCAACCTTTCGTCATTTACCGTTTTTTCGGCGTTCGCAATCGCGTCGCCGTCACGGTCTATACCGATAACGCGTCCGTTGCCGCTCAAATGTTTGAGAATTTCTTTCGTATGCCCCGCTCCGCCAAGGGTGCAGTCAACATAAACGCCGTCCGGCTTTATGTCAAGCCCCTCGATGACCTCACCGAGCATAACCGAATAATGCCTGAATTCCATATCAGAAGCCCAGTCCGATCAGTTCTTTTTCAACAAGTTCGTTGTCGAAATACTTCTGCTCTTCAGCCCAGCCCTCCGTGCTCCATATTTCAATGCAGGTATTGTTGCCGACGACAACAACATCCTTGCCGAGTCCGGCATACTGCTGATATTTCGGAGCGAGCATCAGCCTGCCCTGGGAATCCAGTGTTCCGCAGTCGGCAGATGAAAATACAGAGCGTCTTGCATGTCGGGTATCTGTCTGTGAATATGAGCTGAACTTTTCGCTTATCTTCTGCCATTCGGATTCGGGATAAATGCATATGCATTTATCTATCCCGCGCGCGATATAAAACTGTTCGGAGAGACCGTCACGCATCTTCGCAGGCATGAATATTCTGCCTTTCGCATCCATTGTATGGTTATATTCACCCACGAACATGGTGTCCAGCCTCCTTTCTGACGCTCCACTTTCTGTTCGAAGCGCATTAATCGCTCCATTTTGGTGTTCAAACGCTCCATTTCGATGCACTTTACACCACTACGGCTTTATTATAGCGCGAAAATTCTGATTTTGCAAGAGCCAAATTGATTTTTTACAGCTCGGATTTCAATTATGTCAAGCGGAAAATCGGCATAAAAAATCCCCAAAAGCCTTGTATTTTCAATGATTTTGGGGATCCGGCATTCACGCATTATGTCGGCGAACCTATGTTCGCGCGATTCTTAGAATTTTTGCACAAAAAACAGCCGCAGAAAAGCCATGAGTATTTTTCTGCGGCTTTATTTTGTTTATATCAGTTGCGGTTCGGCGTTCGAGCCACAAGATATTGTGTTGTAAAATATGTACATCGTCATTTTTCGGACATTTTTCAGTCACGATTCATGTCAAGATCAATGCGGTAACTATAAAAATCCTCGCCTTTTACAACAGTGGTGCAGGCATAATCAACACCGCTCACCGAGGCATCGGGCCAAAGCGAAATGAAGCCGTCGTCCCACTGTTTTGCATCTCCGTTTTTATACAGTTTTGCATCATCGATATTTATATTCTGCATGAAAACGTTCTCATCGGTAGAGTGAATCGTCGACTTGACCCAGTCGGCCTTGTCATAAGTAGAACCGACCTTTCCGTCAGGTTCAACAATGACATTGTTCGGGTAATCGAGTGCGTAATCCTGATAGTATGCCGTATTGGAGCCATCGCATTTCAAGCCTTTGACCGTAAAAGTCTTTGTATCAAACAGCTTTGCGTCGTCCGTCAGGTCATAAATGTTTATAGTACACTTACCGTCCTCAAAAGAGCTGTCAAGCTCAATGCGATAATCATGTGTATCATTCAGCTGCTTCTGAGATGTATACCATCTTGCCTCGTCGGGATCGGTATTTTCATAGATATTATGAAACAGACGCCACTTTCCGTCCGTGCCGTCATAGCAGAGACCGGCATCAAAGCAGTTTATCCAGTAACCGCCCGCTTCTGACAGGACATCTATACCGATAAAAATGTAACCGTTAAGATGCTTGCCGTCGCTCTTGCGCTTCGTGTTTATGCGAATTTCGGACATACGTATATCGAGTGTCGCTTTGTTATAACCCTCAGGTGCATAAACACATACGGCAGGACCGTCATTGTCACCCATTTTTCCTGTATTTGTGTAATCAAGATTGGTGACAAGTGTCGCGTTTTCGGGAAGCGGTGCTTTTTCGAGTTTATCAACAGGCATTTTACTTTCCTCCTTGCTTTCTTCTTTCGATTCATCAGCAGAAACCGCTTCGGATGCATCTTTGGAAACAGGTTCGGTCAAGCTCGTGGTGTCAGATTGCTGTGCGGGAGAAGACGTGTCACTGTTGTCATTAGTGCACGCCGCTGTCATAAGTACTGATGCCGCAAGCAGACAGGCGATAATGATCTTTTTGTTCATAGCGATTCCTCTTTTAAGTTTGTGATATTCATGCGGCTATTTTAACAGAAACAAATCAAAATGTCAATAAAATTATATGAAAAAGCTCAGATCGTTAAAGACCTGAGCTTTTTTTAAATTCAAATTACGCCTTGCCGTTGCAGCCGAGAACGTCAACGAGCTTATGTCTGACAAGCTCTTTGATGTTTGCTCTTGCGGGTTTGAGATATTCTCTGGGGTCGAACTTATCGGGATGTTCAGCGAAGAACTGACGGATGGTACCGGTCATTGCAAGACGGAGGTCGGAGTCGATGTTGATCTTGCAGACGGAGAGTCTTGCTGCTTCGCGAAGCTGATCTTCGGGAACGCCGATAGCACCGGGCATATTTCCGCCGTATTTGTTGATCATCTCAACATAATTCTGAGGAACAGATGAAGAACCGTGGAGAACTATCGGGAATCCGGGAAGTCTTCTGGAAACCTCTTCGAGGATGTCAAAGCGGAGCTGAGGCTTTGTGCCGGGCTTGAACTTGTATGCACCGTGGCTGGTGCCGATTGCGATTGCAAGGGAGTCAACGCCGGTCTTAGAAACGAATTCCTCAACCTCTTCGGGACGGGTGTAAGAGGATTCGCCTTCGGCAACCTTAACTTCGTCCTCGATACCTGCGAGAGTACCGAGTTCGCCCTCAACGACAACGCCGTGAGCGTGAGCATATTCAACGACCTTTTTGGTCAGTTCAATGTTATCCTTGAATGACTTTGAGGAACCGTCGATCATAACGGAAGTAAAGCCGCCGTCGATGCAGGACTTGCAGGTCTCAAAGTCGGGACCGTGGTCAAGGTGAAGAACGATCGGGATCTCGGGGCATTCGATAACCGCAGCTTCAACGAGCTTCACAAGATAGGTGTGATTTGCGTATGCACGCGCGCCCTTGGAAACCTGAAGAATAACAGGAGCTTTCTCCTCCTTGCAGGCTTCGGTGATACCCTGGACGATTTCCATGTTGTTGACATTGAAAGCGCCAATGGCATAACCGCCGTCATAGGCTTTTTTGAACATTTCTGTTGATGTTACGAGTGGCATTTTGAATTTCCTTTCATTTATAAAAAGTGTTTGTAAGCAACAAATTAGGAAGCGAAATCAAGAGTGTTGTTGATTGCAGCTTCGATGGAATCCTTATTGGCTTCGTACTTGGAAGCGAACATATCAGTTCCGTTAACGCAGATAGTGTTGAGGAAATCACGGATACCGCCCCAGTTATAGATGGCACCGAGATCATAGACACGATTGTTGAAAATGAAGTCAAGCATCTGCTCCCCTTCTTCATCCTTCAGCTTCTGTGCCTTGAGAACACGCTCGTAGTAATCCTTTTTCGTCGTTTCGGTTGAAGCGGCATTGAGAGCTTCAATTGCAAGAGCGGCGGTTTCGGGATCTTCGTTTGAAAGCGGAATGGCAACGCAGGTTGCGTAGATTACGGATATATAAGAATGATATGTATCCTGTTCTTCGTTGAATTTCGGTGTTACAAGCAGACCGAAATTGCAGTCATATGCATTGGAAAGGCTGATTATATCGGAAAGCGAGATCGTGACAAAGAGAGCGCGTTTGTTTGCAAGCGCATCTCTTGCAGCGGCATAGCAGTTGTTGAAACCATCCTGCTGAGCCTGTGAGTTGTAGCCCTCAATATAAAGAGACGCCTCCGAGCTGAAGACAGAGGTGATCTTGCTGACGACCTCGGTAGCACGTTCATTATAAATCGCGAGATAAGGGATATCGTTGGAATCCTTGCGTATGAAGTTTTCGCCGGAACCGATGAAGAAGCTGTTGCTGTAATTGGCGTTGACATGGAGACCAATGTTATCCTTATAGGAGTAACCGGGTTCACCATCAGAATCGGAGGTTACCGCACGGGAAAGCTCCATCATTTTGTCAAGAGTCCACTTGCCATCTGCAACGAGGTCATAGGGATTCTCAAGACCGTTTTCCGCGACAACGTCACGGTTGAATATCATGCAGTGAGTTACATCCATCGAAAGGAAGGAGAAATCACCGGTAGTGAAATAAAGCTTGTTGTTGATAGAAAGGCTTTCGTTTGCGTTGTTATCCCAGTAAGGTTGGTCAAAACGGATCACATCATCATAATCACGAAGGTCATAGAAGCATCCGGAAGCAACGAGCGGACCTGCATCGGTCATCCAGGGGCAAACGACCTGGAACTCCTGTGAACCCGTGTTAATGGCGTTTGTAATATCGCTGGTCATCGTCGTCGTGCGGATTTCGCTGATCTTGATGCCGAGCTGTTCTTCAATCATTCTGTTGCGGCGTTCAACGGAATCGTTCATATAAGTGTATTTCTGATCCTCATCATTGGGACAGATTTCGATCGAACGGTATCCGTTTGAAACATCGGTTTGTGTGTTGACAAGGAATGTGATTTCCTTATCTGTATAACGGTCGACAAGATGGTCGAGCGGACCGACCGAAACTTCGGGGTCGCTGCCGGAATCATCCGAAGTAGAGACGACTGCGTCGGAGTTTGAGGAGGGCGCGGAGCTTTCATTGGCGTCATTGTTGCAGGAAGCGAATGCGACAGCCGCCATCAAAAGCGCGAGAGTGAGAGCGGAAAGACGTTTCTTGTTCATAGCTTAATCCTCTTTCGGATATTTATTTGTAAGCATTATACCACGTCAAATTACACTTGTCAATGTTTTTTGCCATTTCGATACCCGCGCAGTGGAAATTTCCGACTTAATTTTTTTAGCCAAAACGATTTGGGGATTGATTTTTACGTCGAAACGTGTTATATTATACTTCGAGAGGAAAGCCGAACGCCTACCGTATCTGTCGGCAGAAGTTCGGCTCTCCTCTCCGATCACCCAGAGACGGCATCGGCGTTAAACACGCCATACTGTCAAAACATGAAAGGAACAGATTCTCTATGAAAGAACTCAAAGGTGCTTGCATAATCGGTCAGTCCGGCGGACCGACCTCGGTTATCAACGCAAGCGCGTACGGTGCTATCAAGACCGCTCTTGAGAATGAATGCATCACCAATGTATACGGTGCGTGCAACGGCATAAAGGGCGTGCTTGACGATCACCTCATCGACATGGGAAAGGAAGATCCCGATGAGCTGGCGTATATGAAGTATACTCCCTCGTCCGCTCTCGGCTCCTGCCGTTACAAGCTCAAGGATCCCGATGTTGACGATACCGACTACAAGCGTATTCTTGAAATCTTCAAGAAATACGATGTCCGTTATTTCTTCTATAACGGCGGTAACGATTCAATGGACACCTGCAACAAGATCTCCAAATTCATGCTCAAGAACGGCTATGAATGCCGTGTAATGGGCATTCCCAAGACAATCGATAATGACCTCGCCGGTACCGACCACTGTCCCGGCTACGCTTCCGCGGCAAAGTACATCGCAACCTCCGTCATGGAAATCTACCATGACGCACGCGTTTACGACACCGGAATGATCACCGTTATCGAAATTATGGGCAGAAATGCCGGCTGGCTCACAGCTTCCGCCGCTCTCGCCTCTGTCAAGGGCTGCGGACCTGACCTCATCTATCTTCCCGAAGTACCTTTCGATATGAATTCATTCATGGAAAAGGTCCAGAAAATATATGACACCAACGGAAAGTGCATCGTATGCGTTTCCGAAGGCATCCACGACAAGGACGGCAAGTATATTTCCGAATACGGCAATGACCTTTCCAACGCCAAAGACGGCTTCGGTCATGCGCAGCTCGGCGGTCTTGCTTCCTATCTTGCAAACGAAATCAAGAAGAAGACCGGCGCAAAGGTCAGAGGTATTGAGCTCAGCCTTCTCCAGCGCTGTGCCGCTCACTGTGCGTCCCAGACCGATATTGACGAATCTTTCGCAGCAGGCAAAGCTGCCGTTGATTTCGCTACTCAGGGTATCACCGACAAGATGGTCGGCTTCGAAAGAAGTTATGTTGACGGTAAATACGTCTGTAACATCAAGCTCTTCGACCTCAGCATTGTTGCCAACACAGAGAAAAAGGTTCCTCTTGAGTGGCTCAATGAAACAAAAGACGGTCTCAACGAGAAATTCACCGAATATGCACTTCCCCTCATCCAAGGCGAAACAAAGCTCGTCAAAGAAGACGGACTTCCCCGTTTTGTCAAGCTGAAGAAAGTCAGAGTTCAGTAATTTCCTCATACAATGACTCAAAAGCCCGATTCACGTTCCGTTCGCGTGAATCGGGCTTTTTGTGTTAATATCGGCAAAACAACATCCGCTCGCCGCAAAAAAACGGCTGTCCGAAGACAGCCGTGATTATATTAATGATTATGCTTCGCCGAATTCAACAGCGTGCTTTTTGCGGAAGAATTTATGTGCAAAGTACGAGGCAATCAAGAGCGGAATGCTGATGAAGAAGTGCCAAAAATGTTGGAAAATACGAATTGCTCTTGTGGTCGAGCTTGTGAGAGAAAATACACTGCTCGCATCGGTGAAAAGCAGGCAAAGGAAGGAAAGTGCGAAAGCCGAACCGCCGACAACGAGAAGCATTACCCACGCTTCGACTCTTTCCTCACGCATAATGCGGAAACCGACAGAGAAAAGGACGATGCCGAGAAGTCCGAGCCAGACAAAGCCGATGAAGGAACCGAAGCTGGGCAACTCGATTTTCGTTTCGGAGCCGAGAAGAAGACCTCTGAACTTTATCAATACCTTTTCGGTATTAGTCAATGATGATTCTTTTTTGGAAATGAGGTCAACCGTTTTATTCGCGATTACCTGAAGAATTATCGAAAGTGAGCCGACGATCATCATGATCCTTCCGATTAACGGCGCATTCTTGAGTTTCATTGTTGCTCTGCTCCTTGAAATGTAAATCTAAGATAAAGTCATTATACAATAGACTTTCCCTTTTGTCAATAGGTAAGGCGGATAATTTCAAAAAAAACGCCGTTCGCCGCCGAGTTATTGTTACCACTGCCCTAAGTCCTTTTCTGCAAAGCACACATCGATGTGATAAATCGATATTCGTGATACAAAACGGCGGCTACGATTTGTGCATAATCACAAATGTCGATTTTTTTCAAAAAAAGGCTTGCAAAATGCCTCAGAATGTGGTATCATAACAGAGCTGTCCGGGAGGACACGATGCTGATGTGGCACAGGTGGTAGCGCACATCCTTGGTAAGGATGAGGTCATGAGTTCGAGTCTCATCATCAGCTCCATAAAAGCACTTGCTTTTCGCAAGTGCTTTTATTTTGCCTTTCCTGCAATTGTTAACATACTTATGCTTGACATATCGGCAAAAATATGCTACATTTATATAAATGAAAGATTCCGCTCGAGAATCGTGTTTATTTCTCATTTCAGAAAGGACAAACTTATGAAAAAGGTACTGAGTATACTCATCGCGACCCTTCTGGTGCTTTTCATCGTAATTCCGGTCACAGCTGCCGATGTCGTTGAGCTCACACTTGACGGTAACGGATACATTACCGGCATCAAAGCCACCGCAAATCAGTCTTCGTATACGATCCCATCCTCATATAACGAAAAACAAGTCAAAGGCATTGCCCCGGACTGTTCGTTCAGCGGCTCGATAGGCACTTTGTATATTCCCTCAGGGATATCTCTGAGTTCTAACGATCCTTCCAACTCTCATTCCGGCGGCGCTCTTTCCGGCTGTACGTCTTCCAACGTCGTTATTCAGCCGGGGCGTTCCTCGCTTCCGAGCAAACTCTTTTACGGCAACACACATGTAGTTACAATTTCGATTCCCGATTCCGTAGCATCAATCGGCACAGCATGCTTTTCAGGATGTTCAAAGCTTATAAGCGTAAGTATTCCATCAGAAATATCCGAAATACCGGACAATTGTTTTTCGGGATGCTCTTCTCTCAGCGGCATTTCAATCCCGTCGGGAGTGATTAAAGTCGGTTCTTCTGCGTTCTCCGGATGCGCTAACATTACGACGATTGATTTCAGCACCAATCTCAAAGAAATAGGCGACAACGCATTTGCCGATTGCTTAAAACTCGCACAAATCACAACCAACCGTACCGTAACCTTCCCTACCGTCACTGTCATCGGCTCACAGGCATTCTACGGCACCGCAATAAATACACTCATCATTCCTGACACCGTCACCACAATAGGCAAAGGCGCTTTTGCAGACTGTAAGCAACTTACAGAAGTTTATATCGGCGATAAGGTCACCGATATCCCCAATTCATGCTTCAACAGATGCGAATCGCTTTACAAAGTTACGTTCGGAAAAAAAGTCACCCGCATCGGCGAGTACGCTTTCAGCTATGCGCTTTCAAATGACCGCTACGACGCCGACATAATCCTCCCTGCAAACGTAACGACGATTGAAAAATCCGCATTTGAAGGCTGCATCGGCATCGCCACACTGTCTGTTTATAACTCATCATGTAAAATCAACAGCAATGCTTTTTACCGTTGCTCACGCTTCACAATGAAGGGATATAACGGCTCAACCGCCGAAACCTTCGCGAAAACCGCCTCAAACGTCACATTTACTTCACTCACCGGAGGTTCCACCGGCGATGAGGAAAAATACGATGATCTGAGATACACAATCATCGGCGGCAAGGTACATATCACAGCATATGTCGGTTCGGGTAACGACAAGGTCGTTGTCCCCGCAAAAATCGGCGGCAAGGACGTCACCGCAATTGATGCCAACGCATTCCTCAGATGCGACGCCGTAACAGTTATACTTCCCGAAAGCATTGAATCGATCAGCGAGCGCGCCTTTGCAGGCTGTTCAAAGCTCAGAACTATCGTCATCCTCGACAAGTGTAGTTCCATCGATTCCACTGCATTCAACGACACGACATCACTTACCATCAGAGGTCTCCGCAATTCGTACGTTCAGATGTACGCAAGCGATAAAAACATTGCTTTCTCTGCCCTGAGCGATTCCGAATACAAATGCCTTTCAGGCACTCACGGCGAAACACGCACCGACAGAAAAGAAGCAACCTGCAAGGAAGAAGGCTACGAACGTACCATATGTACAGTGTGCGGCGAAGTCATCAAAGAAACAAAACTCCCCAAACCCACTTCTCACACATACGAAACCAAAACAGTCGCTCCCACCTGCACCGAGAAAGGCTACACGCTTCATACCTGTAAATCATGCGGCGACAACTACAAGGACAACGAAACCGCTGCACTCGGGCACAAATGGGGCGAATGGTATACACTTGTCAAGCCTACTTACACAAGCGCCGGCACAAAGACACGCCATTGCACCAACTCAGGCTGTGACGAATCACAGACTGAAGTCATCCCCGCACTCACGCTGAATTCCTTTGACGAAATACTTGAAGGTATGGAAACGGAATTTGAAGTCATCACCAGATACTCCGACGGCGAAACAGTCAAGTTATTCTCAGGTTTTGACGAAAAAACCGACTGTTCACGTTATTCTGACCTTTTTGACCCGCAGTATAACATAAAGCTGCTCGGATCAAACGGCTTCACAAAAACAAGCGGATATATAGCCACCGGTGACCGTTTCGTTCTGCTTGACGCTGACGGCAAGATCATCGACACTCTCACCGTTGTCGTAATCGGCGATGTCACAGGCGACGGCAGAGTCAACGCCGCAGATTATATAGCGCAAAGACGTGTAATCCTCGGCATAACAAATCTCAGCATTGCAAGCCAAACGGCAGCCGACGTGAACGGGAACGGAAAAATCCAGGCGAACGATTATATCAAACTGAGAAGGTATATTCTCGGTATGATCGACACGCTGAAATAACCGACAATTACCGAAGCAGGAGAACGAAAAACCGTTCTCCTGCTTTTTTATATATTCGGTTGAAACCCACAAGTATTCCGAAACAAAAACATCTCCGGCGCTTCAAATAGTACCGGAGATGTTTTTCATTTTGAATTAATGCTTTTTTGTGTTTTAACGAGCCAATCAGACCATGAATTCTCTCATGTCATCCTCAAACGCCTTATTATATTCAGTATCGGCAGTGAGAGTTATAGGCTGGAGAAGGTCGAGGCTGAAGATACCCATGATCGATTTTGCATCGACAATGTATCTGCCTTCTTTGAGGTCAACAGGGAAATTGTAACGTTCTACCTTGTTGATGAAAGAGCGGATTTGCTCAACGCTGCTGAGTTTGATCTGGAATTCCATAGTAAAATCCTCCTGAAATATAATTCAAATAAGTTCAAACAGTTTATTCGTGAACCACATCATAACCGGTACGGTAACGACCGAAAACAGTGTTGTGACGCCGACACAGCTTGCGCCGAGCGACGAATTTGACTTGTAAAGATCCGAATAAAGAGCGGTATCTGCCGATGACGGCAAACAGGTCATTGCGACACATATGTACGTGAGACCCTTGTCAAAGCCGAACAGCTTATGCATGAGGACGCATACCGTAAGTGTCACTACGGGGGCAATTATAAGCTTTGCGATAGAAAAGGTGTAGAGCTTGACCTTGAAAAGGTTCGTAAGCGGCTGGTTGCACATCAGACTGCCGACAATAAGCATCGACAGTGGGAATGTCATATCTCCCACCACCTTGAAGGTATCAAGAAGGAAAGTCGGCAGCGTAATCCTGAAAATAAACAGGAGAACACCGACAGCAGCCGCAATCGTTCCTGGATTCAGCAAGGCATCACGCAGCGGATGGCTTCCCTTTTTTCCTCTTCCAAGTAATATAACACCGTAAAGACGAATGTATACATTAAAAAAGAGTGTGAAGCACGCGCCGTAAAAATAGCCTATCTCACCGAAAAGTGCGGCAAGTATTGGATATCCGAGATACGACCAGTTTGCAAATACGGTTCCGAACTCCAAAACATTGCGATCGGCTTTCTCGCTGCCCTTGAAAAACAGCGATGCCAGAAACGACAAAGCAACAAGTATCACGGCACTGACTCCGATAAGAGACAGCGCGATTTTCAGTTTGTCGGCAGAATATGACGTCTGAAACGCGCCGATTATAAGAAGCGGCTGCGTTACGTTTATCACAAGTCCGGACAGCTTTTTTGTCGCTTGCCAATCAATAACACCGAGGATGCGGCTTACCGCACCGATCAGCATTATTATGAAAAACGTCAGAACAGTGCTGAACACATAGCTGACATCAACGGTGTTCATCGGGATGCCTCCTTATTGCAAGGTCAGGTCGATAAATTCTATAAGCCGAGCATCTTTTCGGCAGCGCGATGACAGATCCATTCCTTCTCGTCTTCCGTAAGCGGAAGTGCGTCAAACTGTTCAAAGACGCTTTCCGGCTTACGTAGCGGGAAATCGCTTCCGAAGAAAACCTTTTCAACGCCGTGACGCCGGATCGTGCTGACCAGTCTTTCGGGCGGCAGAAATGTTATCGCATCGGAAATATCTGTATACATCGGTGTTCCGATAAGAAGTCTGTCTGCCTCGTCCCATTCCTGATATCCGCCGAGATGAGCGGCTATGACCGTGAGCTCCGGAATTTTGTCCATCAGATTATAAAGTCTGCATGGTGTCGAGAAGTCCGTGGTGATATCGCCGACATGGAAAAGTATCGGCAAGCCTATCTCAGCGCAGTATCTGTATGCTGGGAAAAGGTTCGGCTCATCAAGATTGAAATGCTGGAAATCAGGATGCATCTTGATTCCCTTTGAACCGAGCGCCTTCACTCGGTCCAGCTCCGCACATATTTCCTTGATCGGAAGAAGCGGGTGGAATGATGAAAACGGAATGAATTCGGGGTGCAACTTAGCTTCCTCAAGCAGATAATCGTTTCCGTGGTGCAGATTTTCCGGCTTGAGAGTTGCGGACGAAATAACGAACCGCATATTAGGCAATGTTTCGCACGATCTGAGGAGTCCTTCGGCAGTACCGTCGCACTCCATAGGCAGGCTGTAATATCCGCCTATATTTGTGACCGCGCGTGCAGCCAGCTTTGCGGGGAAAATATGAGTATGAAAATCGATGACAGCGCGGTTATTTGACACAGACCAATTCGCCGCTCTTATCAGCGGACTCCCTTTCAGCAAGAACAATACGGATGGTATTCTTAGAATCTTCAGGCATGTTGTAGGTTATGGGCTTGCCGTCAAGGATGCACTGAGCAAAAAATTTGGTTTCTTCGTAGTAAGGATTCTTGGAGGGCACCTCGTACTCTTCGTTTTCACCTTCCTTACGGTAGATATGGAAGCCTGCGGTATCCTTCACAACAGTCCCTTTTGTGAAGTTTACACGGAAATCCTGATAGAAATACGGTGATGTGAGAGTCCAGTCGTTCTGAGTATTGCAAGGCATACCGTTTTTATAAATATAGTTGGTTGTCAGAGTGTCGTATGCTGATTTTTCGAACATTGTCTTACCGACAGTCGAAACCTTTTCGGGCATACCAAAGAGGAAGTTGATCATATCGACATCATGGACATGCTGGTCAAAGAGTGCGCCGCCACCCTTCTCACGGTCAAGAAGCCAGTTTTCATATGACCAGAGAGGTGTTCCGCCGCCGCGGAAGAAGAAGCTTGCGACAACCTCGCCGAGCTCGCCGCTGTCAATGATCTCCTTGAGCTTGAGATAAGCGGGAGCGAAGCGCAGGCACTGACCGATCATAAGTCTGACATTGTTTTTCTTTGCACAGGCGATCATTTCCTCACACTGCTCAACGGTGAGCGCCATAGGCTTTTCGCTGAGGACATTTATGCCCTTTTCCATGCACTTGCATGCGCCCCAGCAATGGAGATACGTCGGAAGTGCGATCGTTACCATATCAAGATCGGTCTCAGCTTCAAGCATTTTGTCCAGATCGTTGTAAAGTCTGAACATATTGAAATCATAGCCGTCGGCGCCGACCTCTCCGAGATTGAAATCGGCTTTATAGTTTGTGAATTTCTTCTCATCGACATCGCAGAGTGCGACAATCTGAATAGGAGAATCTTCCTTAAGGAATTTTACGTAATTGTCAAGATGACCTCTGCCCATCGAGCCTACGCCGACAAGAGCAGCTTTAAGTTTGCGTTCCATTTTGTTTGTAAAACCTCTGTGTTTCTATTCTGCAAATATTTTGTCAAGATCGGAACTGATCTGTTCAAGATCAGCCTTCCAGTCGTCTCTCGCGCCGAGTTCAACTGTAATGAAGCCGTCATAGCCGATTGAACGGAGCTGGTTCATTACCTTTTTCCAATCGATCGTACCCTCACGGAGATAGCAGAATTCACCATTGTCACGGTTAAAACCCTTCACGTGAATACGGGTGATACGTCCCTCAAGAATTTCGATCCAGTACTCGGGATAGGAATTAATGACTACATTGCCGACATCAAAGAACGCGCCGACCGCAGGTGAATCAACGCCGTCAACAAAGTCCGCCATTTCGTACGGCGAAAGCAGGAAACGGTTCCACACATCCTCAATACCGAGAAGAACTCCGGCTGCCTCAGCCTTGGTAGCAAGCTGCTTCATGCAGGACTGTGCGTTAGAATATGCATTTTTGTATGTGACGTTTTCGTCAACGATTCCCGGCACAACAAGTACGCTGGTTGCACCGACAATAGTGCAGAGATGAATCATTTTTTCAATGCGTTTCATGCCTTCTGCGCGCATATCGATACTGTCTGAGGTCAGATTATACTGCCAAAGCTTGTCGGTCACTATGCCTGCACAGGCAAGCCCATACTTTTCGAGAAGCGCTTTGACCTTGAGCGCATCCTCATCCGAAATGCCGTACCAGAGACCGCCCTCCGAGACATTTTCTTCGTTCATGTTGAGCTCTACTGCCCCGAAACCCGCTGCCTTAACTCTCTCAAGAGTCTGTTCGAGCGGATCGGAAGCGGGAAAAAAGCCGATGTTTATTGATTTGATCATGATAAAATACCTCAAAAGCAAAACGCGCCGATGCAACGGCATCGCCGCCGACACCGGCACATATTACTGGTTTTTCTGTCTGTTCTGATTATTCCGCGTCAGAAGGCTCTTCGTCGTCATCGCAGCAGCAATCGCAGTCGCAATCGTCGTCCCAGCAATCGTCGCAGCAGCAGTCATCGTCTTCGCCGTAGACCTCTTCTTCAACGTCAGCGAGATCGTGATCAAGCTCATCGATATACGCTTCAAGACGTGCGTTTTCATCTTCAAGATCGGAGATGGAGAGAGCCATATCCTCAAGCAGACCGATCATTTCCTTGATAAGACGACCGGTATCCGTGGTGGTATCAAACTTCATGCCTTCGGCAAGACCTTTGATATAAGAAGCCTTTTCGTTGATGTTCATAATGAATCCTCCTTCACTGAACTGCCTCCCGCCGCTTTGCGGCAAAAGGTTGAAAATAATCCTTTGTTAATTATAGGTTAAACTCTTTCCAGATATTCGCCGGTTCTGGTATCGATACGGATAACATCACCCTCGTTGATGAACATGGGGATCTTTATCTGTGCGCCGGTTTCAAGTTCGCAGTTTTTGGTTGCATTTGTTGCGGTGTTACCCTTAACGCCGGGTTCTGCCTTTGTTACCTCAAGCTCAACGAACATGGGAGGCTCAACGGAGAACACGTTGCCCTTATATGAAATGAGACGACAGGTCATGCCTTCCTTGACAAACTTGAAATTGTCGGGAAGCTTGTCTGCATCAAGCGGAACCTGTTCGAATGTTTCGGTGTCCATGAAGTAATAGAGGTCGCCGTCGGAATAGCTGTATTCCATATCTTTTCTTTCGATAACGGCGGTAGGGAACTTTGCGGTGGGGTTGAACGTGGTTTCAGTGACTGCACCGGTGATGACGTTTCTGAGCTTTGTTCTGACAAAAGCTGCGCCCTTACCGGGTTTGACATGCTGGAACTCGATGATCTGCATCACGTTTCCGTCCATTTCGAAGGTGAGTCCGTTTCTGAAATCGCCTGCTGTAACCATAATAATTTTTCTCCTTTAATAGGCATAAACATACTTACAACATATCATAACCGAAAAAGCGGCGTTTGTCAATGCCTTTGAATAATTTTTTTGCGTTTTGTACTCAGATTTCGATAAGCTGCTTGGGCGAATGCGTAAGGTCGCGGCAGCCGTCCTTGCCGAGAAGTACCATATCCTCAATACGGACACCGTACTTGCCCGGGATATATATGCCGGGTTCAACCGTAATGATTGAATGTACCGGGCATTCCTTGTCGAACTTAGGAGCAAATCTGGGGTTTTCATGGATCTCGATGCCGAGAGAGTGCCCGAGAGAGTGCCCGAACAGCCCTTTATATCCGGCGTTATCTATAATATCGCGAGCCGCTTTGTCGACATCTTTGCCGAGTGCACCGCCGTGAGCTGCCGCAATACCCGCAAGCTGTGCTTCCAGTACGGTATTGTATACGCGCTTCATCTCGTCATCGGCTTTGCCGAGCACAACCGTACGCGTCATATCCGAGCAATATCCGTTATACTTCGCGCCGAAATCCATCGTCAGGAACGAGTTTTCGGTCAGGACAATACTTTCGGGAACACCGTGCGGCATGGAAGATTTTTTGCCGGAAACGGCGATCGTCTCGAATGCGGGGCACTGTGCGCCTTTCTTTTTCATGAAGAATTCAAGCTCTGCCGCAACATCGGTCTCGGTGAGTCCGGGCTTGATGTATCCGAGAATATGGTCAAATGCGGCGTCTGTGATGGACTGAGCCTTTTCGATCATGCTGACCTCAAAATCGCTCTTTATGGCGCGGAAATCCGTCGTTATTGCAGGAATACCGACAAACTCGGCTGTGAAGTTTTTTTTCAGTCCTTCAAGGCGGGAAACCGTCATCTGTTCGGAATCAAATGCGATTCTTTTTTCGTTCGCATATCTTCCGAAGGCATCGTTGATACCCTTGTCAAGCAGAATCACCTCGACATCATCCTGAAGCTCATACGCCTGCTTTTTAAGTTCAGCAGCCTCAAAATAGCGTGAATCGGTAATAAGCAGCGTCTTTTCGGCGTTTACGACAACAAGACCGTCTGTTGTGAAGAAACCCGTAAGCCAAAGTTGGTCGGTTTCATTGAAGAATACCGCAGCATCGGCACGGTCTCTGATTTTTTCAAATACCTTACGTCCGTTCGTCATACATTTTCACCCTTCTTTTGTGTTTTCGATTTTATTCAGCAATCCCCGCAGATCGGAGGCTGAAAACTTGTATTTTTTATCGCAGAACTGACACGAAAGCTCTGCACCGCCGTCTGCAATAAGCTCGTCAAGTTCTTTTTTGCCGAGCGAGACAAGCGCCGCTTCGGTACGCTCCCGTGAGCATGTGCAGACATAGCTGCAATCCATGCTGTCGAAAATATCGAATTCTATGCCTTTCAGATACTGTGCAAGAACCTCTTCGGGCTTCATTGTTTTGAGCATTGCAGTGAGAGGCGGAAGCTCTGCGGCATTTTTTTCGAGTATATCGATGATTCCCTCGTCCGCATTCGGCAACAACTGAATAAGCACGCCGCCTGCCGTTTCGACGCTGTAATCAACACCGACAAGTACCCCGAGTGCGCAAAGCGTCGGTATTTGCTCGCTCTTTGCGTAGTATGCCGCAATATCTTCTGCGATCTCACCGCTCGTTATATCCGAAATTCCGATATACGGCTCTTTTTCGCCCGTATCACGAAGCACATACAGGAGTCCCTTGCCGACGCATCCTGCAACATCAAGCTTACCGTTTGTTTTAAGAGGAAGATCAACATCCGGATGTTGAATGAAGCCTCTGACATTCCCGAGATAATCCGACGAAACAACAATGGAACCGCCGTTTCCGTCTCCCTTGAAGCGGAGCGTCAGCAGGTCGTCCTTATTTCCCATGAGGCAACCCATGAGCGAAGCCGCTGTCAGCGTTCGTCCGAGTGCCGCTGTCGCGGTGGGAGTTGTACCGTGTATTTCACGTGCGCGCTCAACAATATCGCGCGAATCCATAACAACGGCTCTTGCGGAGCCGTCGCGGGTCATTGCCCTGATTATATATGACATATTGTCATCCCCGTTTTTTGCAAATATAATATGCCTTCGGCGAGTCGTCACAAACCGGCGTCATATCCGTTGAGCCGTAAATGCCGAGTATATCGAAGCCGCATTTATCAAGTGCGCCGGCAATCGTTCTGCCGGAAAAATACCTTTCCGTCTGAACCTCGTCGGAGCGCACGTACGACCCGTTTTTTTCCTCAAAAAGCGTCAGCACAAACCTGCACCGTCTGCTGCTTTTCGAATAGAAATTCTGCCATACAAGCATATCTCCGCCGTCCTCGCAGACATAGCAGTTATCGCCGTATACGTTCTCATATGCGTACTTTGTGTTAACATCAAACACGAATATACCGCTCGCTTCCATAAACAGCGAAACGGAAGCAAAGACCGATTTCAGATCATCCGCCGTCGAAAGATAATTCAGCGAGTCGAAAGTACATACCGCAGCCTGAACCGTTCCGTACAGGTCCATGTGACGCATATCCTGCATGAGAAGCAGAATTCCTTCGCTTCCCTTTTTTCGGCGGCACTCATCAAGCATTTCCGACGACGCGTCCACTCCCGTCATATCGTACCCAAGCTCCGCAAGCCGGACGGTTATGACACCGGTGCCGCATCCGACATCAAGCACTTCCCTGACGTCGATATCGGCCTTCTCAAAGGCTTTTCTGATGAATTCAACATAAGCCGGAATATCGGCTGCGTTGAAAATATCGTATTTATGTGCAAGCACTTGAAAAGGATTCATCTCTGAATCCTTTCGAGCACCATATGATATCCGTCGCTTCCGAATCTCAGTGCACGGTTCACCCGTGTGATCGTCGCGGTAGAAAGCCCGGTCAGAGCGGCAATTTCGTTGTACGTCACACCTTCGCGAAGCATCTCGGCGGCATTCAGTCGCTTGCTCATTTCCTCAATCTCGCTGAGAGTGCAAAGGTCGTCAAGAAAACGATATGCTTCATCAACGGTTTTTATTGATGCAATAGCCTTACAGAGCTTATCGGTATGTTCTGATTTGATACGTTCTATCATTGCCATCCTCTGATATTTTCCGGCGCAGGGACACACATCCCCGTTATCACCTGTAATGTGTTAATTATATACCATATTAAAGCGATAATCAAGTGGTTTGCAAAAATAATTAGTTGACAATACCGTGCATCGCATATATAATATGAATATCAACGCATGGAGAACAACAATGAAGAAAAGAAACATTTTTCGCGTCGCTTTCCTTCTCATCGCATCACTTGTGGCACTGGCGCCGCTTCTCGCATCCTGCGGCAACACAGACGGAAACACTTCGACAAGCAACGATCAATCATCGGATATTTCGGCAGAGGAGTCAACAAAACCAATGAAGGAGCCCGGCTTTTTCATCGCAAAAAACGGTGAGCTTTGCGTAGATATTGTAATAGGCGAAGATGCAACCGAAAAAGAGCAGGCAGCAGCTGCCGACCTTGCCGGATACATATACAAAATCGTCGGCAAAAAGCCCTCGGTCGTCACAGACAACAAGATGACTGACGATTTCAAACATATTCTCGTCGGACGTTCGTCCCTGACCGACGCGGCAGGCGTCGAAAAGCCGACCGGTTTTCCCGGCGGAGAACGGGTCATCGTCAGAAACACCGCCGATTCTCTAATAGTGTTCGGTAACGACGACGGCCCATACAACGGTACACAGTATGCCGCAAATATGCTCCTTGAGTATATCGGCTGCGGCTGGTACGGAAACGGCGAGCTCTGGGAGGTCGTCCCATCTCTTGAAACAATCGATCTCACCGATATCGATATCGATCACAAGCCGCATTACACGTCGCGTATAACACGCGCATACGAAAGCAAATACGACGTTTCGAGCCGATGGTATCTCGGTGGTGAAGGATCGCTTACCGGTCACTGGCTTTATCAGATCGCACCCGCAGATATGTATTCCGAGCATCCGGACTGGTACGCCTACACGGACGGCAGCCGGAACCCCGCGCCGCATGATTATTTCCAGTTCTGCTATTCAAACGACGAGTTTGCATCCTACGTTTCTCAAAAGCTGATCGAATTCTTTGACAAGAACCCGAACACCGTTTCCATGACAATTGCCGCAAACGACGGCTGGGATGAACATTACTGCGAATGCGAACGCTGCACCTCACTCGGCAACGTTTCCGACGTTTATGTCAGCTTTGCAAATAAGGTCGCAAAGCAGGTTGCAGAAAAATATCCCGAGCGGTCACTCCAGATCTACATGTATCATATGATGTACACCCCGCCGACAAACAATGTCGCACTTGAACCAAATGTGGAGCTTATGCTCTGCCGCGAAGCCAGCCTGACGCGTGCACTTGACACCGATTATTTCAAAAAGGGCAAGGACACCATCACCAGAAACAGATATGACTGTTCCTGGCGTGAAAACGCGCGCAGATGGATTGAAAAAACAAGCTGCAAAAACGTTTCGGTCTGGGAATGGAACTGTATTTCCGCCGGTCGCGCCGAGTGGCAGTATGTTCCGTGGGTCAAGGGAAATGTTGCCTCACGTGACCAGGCGGTATATGACGAACTCGGTGTGAAATATGTTTTCTACGACCAGGGACCTGCGAAGTCATATCTTGAGGACGATACCTCATTTGAGCTGAGATGGCCGCTCTGGTATGTTGCGGCAAAGCTGTCCTGGGACAACTCAAAAACGGGCGAAGAATTACTGCGTGATGCCTGTGACAAGCTGTTCGGAAAAGCCGCCGGGCTTATGTTTGACTACTACAAAAAACTCGCCGATGCAAGTGAATACTGCGAAGAATACAGCATGACATGGGTCCCGCCGTATGTCAATCAGGTCTATAACAGTTATGCCGATCCGCTTTATACATATACTCATAACATCAACGAGATTGCAAAAGCAATCGAAGAAATAAAGCCCGAATGCACTGCGACCGAACAGCAAAGAATAGACAATCAGCTTGCATATTGGTATAAAACAGTTGCAGAGCATCTGAGCTGATTAAAATCAAAAGTGAGGATTTTCTGACGGGATCCTCACTTTTGCATTCATTACAAAAGTGACGTTGAGCAATACTTCATCCTCTCGCGTTTTTCCTTCCAGTCCGGGACATATTTTTCAAGCTGTGCGTAAAACCTTTTCGAATGATCCGGATGAAGGAAATGAGTGAATTCGTGCGCGACAACATAGAAGACACAATCGTCCGGTACATTCAGCAGCGCGTAATTGAAAGTCAGCACACCGTTTTGCGGCTGACAGCTTCCCCACCGTGACTTCATAAGCCGGAATTTCAATGCCGGAAAGCTTATCCCGAGCGGTTCAAAATATGCTTTGTGAAAGTCGTGGCACATATTTTCCACAACATTTCTGCAAACGCTCTCAAGATACGTCCTCAGTACTTTTTTCTTCAGTTCACTGTCACATGGGTCGGTCACAGTCAGATACAGTCTGCTTCCGTCAGCAGTAACACAGTTCTTATTGCCGGCATCAACGCAAAGTGCAAACGGACTTCCGAAAATATTCATCACACATCCGTTTTCGATTCCCGCCTGCTGCGGCAGCTTTTTATTTTTTTCGCGCATTTCTGCAATTGCAGTTGTTATCATTCCTGCCTTTGAACGCACAAAATCGTCGATCGTTCTTGTTGAAGTGCGTCTGTTTGCCGAAACATGCACAGTCATATCGGGACGCACACGCAAGTTGATGTTTTTCACTTTTTTGATTTCAAGCTCATATTCAATGATGCCGTAATCCGTTTCAATACGACGTGTCATGCTTCTTCACTCAATCTGACGGTGATATAACTGTGTCCTACAGCAGGAAGAAACACATCGATCAGATCACGTACCCTGAAACTGAGGCTCGACGTATTTACACATGGGTGGCATCCGACAAGCTCCGACGCAAGAATATCTTCATCGATCAGAAGCTGAACGCAATTTTCGGTATCATTCATAAGTCCCATAACGCTGACAGACCCCGGAGTTATGTCAAGGTTCTCTTTCATATATTCTTCCGGCGCAAATGACAAACGCGGGCTTCCTATCTGAGCCGATATTTCCTTTGTACGGAACTTCTTGTCTTCGCGAATCATAAGCAGGTAAAATCTTGTTTTCTGCGAATTGCAGAGAAACAGGTTTTTACATATGACCGCAGGCGCAAGCAATCTGTCGATTTCTGCGCACGCCTCCATCGTATAAGCAGCTTCGTGATCGGCACGCTTATATTTAATTCCGAGTGAGTCGAGCAGATCATAAACAGCTATTTCTTTTTTTGCGCGTCCCGAAGTATTCACGGGGCGTCCTTCATAAAGTTCAATCATTTCTTTTTTCCTTTTTATTTATTGACACGGCGCATTGCCGATGATATAATCGATTACACAAACCACGAAAGAGGGCTTCATATGAAAAGAACATTGTCACTGCTTATTGTTTTCTCCGCATTGTTCTCACTCTCTGCCTGCGGTACAGGTAAAGTAAATTCCGAAGTTCCGACATCGTCGGAGCAAAATATCGTTTCGGATTCGGTGCCCGCTCAAAGCGAAGAAATTTCCGAATATTCGCCGTCACACGGAAAAATCGACCCGAAAGCAATTAATCTGAGCCTTGAATACATACCTGACAGCGATCCCGTAACATACGAGGGCGAAATCGTTGACACTGCATCCACGCTCCCGAAATCAGTCGTGACCGACGGAAGCGTTTCGCAATCTGACGGCTGTATCGTAATGGAAAATTCATCCTCGCTGAAGATCAGACCCGGAAGTCCATTTTCGGCAGAACGCATGATAATCGGCTTCACAATCCGCTTCAACACTCTCTCACCGACCGCGGACAATGCATTCCTTGATGCAAATGATCTGCTTACATTCTCTTTTTCCGAAAAAGGACACTGGTACAATTCGTCAAGCCCGTATTCGGTGCGTTTCCGCGCACGCAAAAGCGGCGAAGCTCTGCGTTTTTACGGTTATACAGACAGCGTCAGCAACGAACAGCTTGTACGCACTGAAAAGAATGCCGCCGATTTCGAACCGTCTCAGGAATTCCTTATAAAGCTGATATTCGACCACGACAGATGCTACATAACCGTAAATGACGCCAGTATCGGCTATCACTGTCCCGTTGACACAATGACGGATTTCATGATACGCATCAGAAACGGTGTCAGGGTGTCGATCTCATCGCTGTATTATTACGGCACAAAATCACCGGAATACAAAATCGGCGGAACGCTTGAAGATCTCATAGAAGCCGGATGCTTCACCGGATATGTCACTACCCGCGCCCGTGAAGAGGGCGTATATTTCGAGCGTCTTTGTCACGAACAGTACATGGGAAGCGAATTCATGCCGCTTGCCGCCACCGACAGCGGTGTGACGCTTGATCTGATCACCGATTCAAGGCAGGTTGAAATCGCCTTCCGCGTGACAGACAGCATCTGGGCAACAGGTTGGAACAGCGTCTTCGACGTATATCTGAACGGCGTCTTCGACAAACGCATAACCCGCACTGTCGCGAAAAACGATATAGTGCGCATGCTTTACACAGTGCCGTCCGGAAAAGAGGGGAGCAACAGGCTGACCTTCTGGTTCCCGACCTGCCTCTCGCTCAGTCTTCTTTCAGTGCGTCTCTGCGACGGTGCATCGTTTGATGCGGCATATCATGAAAAAAAGTTGCTGATGCTCGGCGACTCCATAACCGAAGGCAACTCCGTGGAAAACCCCTCCGAGTTGTATTCCTCGGTTGTCGCCCGATCATACGGTCTCACCGTTCTCAATCAGGCTGTTTCGGGCAGTATATTCTCAGACTTCGCGGTTGCGGGCAGCTATGACGGATTCACGCCCGATTATGTTCTCATCGCATACGGAACAAACAATTACGGTGACGGCAGCGCGGATTTTGCGTACGTCAAAACACTCATCCGTGACGGCATGAAATCAATGATCGGCTCACTGCGCGAGCGTTTCCCCGACGCGAAGATACTCGGTCTTCTGCCTCTCTGCCGCACAGGCGAAGAAGGCATCAATTTCACTCTTTCCGAAACAAGTAAATACATCGCCGAATGTTACGATGAATTAGGAGTTGAATACATCGACTGCCATGATATGCTGCCGCTTGAGCAAAAATATTTTTCCGATACAATGCTCCATCCAAACTCCACCGGAAGCAGACTGTTCGGAGAAAATCTGACAAAAGCCTTAAAAAATATCGTAAAATAATGCAGCAAATATCGCGCAAACCTATTTCCAACCGATCAGATCCTTGATTACCTCACCACCAATGATAAGTCCGACGACCGACGGCACGAATGCGTTTGATGACGGAACAACGCGCTTACCCGCGGCATTGTCTGTTTCAACATCAGTGCGAGGTACCGCCGCTTTCTCTTCCGAATAGACCACCTTAAGGTGGTCTATTTTTCTTTTGCGGCATTCTGTGCGCATTACCTTGGCAAGCGGGCAAACCGATGTTTTGTATATATCAGCAACCCGAAACGCCGTGGGATCGGTTTTATTGCCTGCTCCCATCGAGCAGATTATGGGTGTGCCCGTTTTTTTTGCGTTCACGACAAGTGCGAGCTTGCCCGTTACAGTGTCGATCGCATCAACAATATAGTCGTACTCCGTGAAGTCAAACACATCTTCTGTCTCGGGCAGATAAAAGGTTTTGTATGTTTTTACAATGCAATCCGGATTGATCGAACGCACACGCTCCGCCGCAACATCAACCTTGTATTTACCGACAGTATCCAGTGTTGCGATAATCTGACGGTTGATGTTCGTGATGCTGACGGTGTCGCTGTCGATCAGATCAAGCGCCCCCACACCGGAACGCGCAAGCGCTTCCACCGTATAACCTCCCACACCGCCGATCCCGAACACCGCAACGCGTGACTCCACAAGCTTCTCCATCGCTTCTCTTCCGAAGAGCAGCTCTGTTCTCGAAAACTGATTTATCATATATCAACTCCGCTTAAAAATTCAGATTGTCGTGTTTTGATCCGGAAACGGCAGGAATTCAAGCGTGCCGTCGCTTCTCTGCACTGCGCGTACAAATACCGCATCTCCGGCATAGCCGCCGACGTTTTCAACCGCAAAACCCGCAAAAATCCGTTCATGTCCGAAAAGAGCCGATTTAGGTACATTTCCGCATGGTATAAGGTTGTTTTCGGGAACGATCCAGCCACCCTCTCCGAAACGGTCATGTGAGAAGGCATAATGGCTCTTGCCGCCATAAGCGTATGTAATGTAGTAATACTCCCCCATCCTGAACCAGTCAGGGCATTCCGGCTGTTTTTCGCTGTCTGAAACGATAACGGTTCCCATATCATGCCATGCGTTTCCGTCAACGGTCATGCTGTCGGACACAAGATGAGCAAGACAGCCGCGACCGTCAGACACGCGTGAAGTCGTAACCAGCATATGAATCCTGCCGTCGATAAAAATGACCTTCGGGTCACGTGCAGTCCTGCTCTCATATGCAGGCGGCAATGTGAAATACCCGTCCGTCTTGAAAAAAGTCTCAAGGTCGTGAGATACAGCCATGGTGATCCGTGCAGGAGAACGGTCTGACATGCGTACCGCATACCACGCGCAATACTTTTCACCGTCAAAGACGATTGAACCGGTGCATATTGAACCTTCCCACGGATGCGTTATCGGTATTGCCATAGGATGCTCGCGCCATGTAACAAAATCCTCCGTTGAAATATGTGCCCACTGGTGCGCGCCTAGGCACCATTTGCTGCAATGATGGTGACGATCATAAAGATAAAACAAATGATATACGCTGTCGCCGTTTCCGGAAAGCCCGTCGGCATTTTCCGAAAAAGGCATACAGTCACCGACGTTGACACCGCCGGCACGACAGCCTGAAATCGTCATACAACTCCTCGGTTCCCTTCGCGGCAGTTCGTTTTCAAGAGGCGTAACGGATATCGCATGATTGCCCTCAATTGTATATTCATCTCCGAGTATAAGGCTGCCGGCCTCCCATTCCTCGTCGCAGAGCACGTCGTTTATATAAAGCTCAAGCCTGTACGGATAAAGTGCAAGTGTCAGCATATCACCGTCCGATGCGGCGGCGCGCAGAACAAGCGGCTCCGCTTTGAAATCGGTATATACGCAAACGGCAACTTCATCGTCCGAAAAAGTCAGTTCAAGCGCAGTTTTACCGTCAGAAAGCAAAGCGGTTTTTCCTTTCTGCAGTCTGCAATTCATTTTTTTCATAAAATATCACCTCTGTACCGTTGCAGTGAACACAATATTCCTGCCGTCGGGAGAAAACGCGGTTATCTTCCCTTTGTGAAGTGTCACAATTGATTTTGCGACAGAAAGCCCCACACCGTGACCGCCGGTGTTGCTGTTTCTTGATTTGTCAAGACGATAAAAGCGTTCGAAAAGCACATCAAGATTGCCTTTCGGTACACCGTCCGTCGTGTTGGACACAACAATTTTTCCTGTTTTACCGTTGGCTGTGACGGAAAGCTTTATATTGCCTTCCGCGTCGGAATACTTGATCGCATTATCCAGAAGCAGCGAAAAAAGCTCCTTTATCATACCCATGTCGCCATGGCAGGAAAGATTCGGCTCGATATTGCATTCAAGTGACTTGCCGTCTGCCTTTACAACAGAGTAAAACGGTCTGACAGCCTCCTCAGCCACCTCGGAAAGCGAAAAATCCGTAATTATGTATTTCTTGTTATCCTCATCCATACGCGAAAGGAACACCAGTTTGTTTGTCAGCTCCGTGAGATGACCGACCTGTTCTTTGATCGCATCTGTCCATTCGTTTTCACCGGTATTGTATTCGAGTATCTCGCAGCTCGCGTTTATCACCGTAAGCGGCGTCTTCAGCTCATGGTTGGCATCGGTGATGAACTGTTTCTGCTTTTGATGGGGCTCGGCAAACGGCTTCATAACAACGCCCGAAAAGATTATCACGAGCAGCGACACGACCGCAAGACCCGAAACGCTTATCAGGATGCTGGCACGAAGAAATTCATGAAACTGGTTGAGGCTTTTTGTGCAGTCAAGAAAGATATACAATCCGTTTCCGTCCGATGAAGTTCCCTTTATATATCTGTAATTATCACAAAACCCGCATTCATTCCCGTTATCGTAAATCGCCAGAGCATATTCGCCCGCCTTTTCGTCATCGACAGCGGCAATTTTGTCAATATCTGTTTTTATGATATTGCCGGAATCATCCATAGTTACGGAAAAAAAGCGTGTTTCAAACGGCGCTTCCGGGGACAGGCAGCGTAAGTCGTCCTGACAAATATCAGGCTTCATGCTCATTTCACTCTCGGCCTCCGGCGGCTTTGTCTCCCCTTCGGGCGGCTGTTTGTCCTGAGGCTGTCGTGTCGGAAACCTTCCGCCATTACTTTGGAGCATATGAAGCGTCAAATCGGCATTTGCGACAATATCGTTGTAGTTATGGATGTTTATAAATCCGATTATCGTAAGCAGTACCAATGCCGTCACAGACAGTGTGACTGCAATGAATTTGACGCGCAGTTTTTTAAGTATTTTCGTTCTCCAGAGTATAGCCTATATTACGCACGGCTTTTATTGTCACGCCGGATTGAAGCAGCTTCAGCTTTTTTCGCAGGTATGAAATATACGTCCACACAACATTGATCTCTGAGTCGCTGTCAAAGCCCCATATTTTCTCCATCAACCGTTCCGCAGAAATAATCTGCGACGGATGGTTCATGAACGCTTCCATAATCTGAAATTCCTTTGCCGCTTGGCGACGACAGCTCAAACGACACCCTGTCAAGCTTCAGATCGCCGAATGAAAGCGAATTGTCCGTAAGCTCTGCCTGACGGCGCGTCATCGCGCGAATACGGACAAGCAGCTCCTTTGTAACAAACGGCTTTGTCAGATAATCATCGGCTCCCGCATCAAGCCCGAGCACCTTGTCATCAACATCGCTCTTTGCGGTAAGGAGCAGCACCGCATCTTGTTGCCGCCGGCACGTATCGTTTTCAGAACCGTTATGCCGTCAATCTTAGGCATCATAATGTCGAGTATCGCACCGTCATAAACGCCGGTTTCAATATAATCGATTGCATCCTCACCGTTATATACGGCATCGACGGAATAGTTGTTGTGCTTGATTATTGTAACAAGTGAATTTGAAAGTGTTTTTTCATCCTCTGCAAGCAGTAGTCTGATATAAACTATCTCCCTTCGACTTACCATATACAACATCAAGTTTAAGTATAGCATAAAATTTTTGAAACGCAAGACAAATTATCATTTGCGAAACATATTATCGCTTGAAAAGCGAAATTTTTTGTGTTAGAATAAACAACGAAAGGCAGGTATCGAAATGGTACATCAGAAAAACAGCTTCAAAAGTGCCGACGGCATTCACGATATATCATACGAGGTGATTCTCCCTGACGGAGATGCAAAAGGGATCGTTCAAATATCGCATGGTATGTGCGAATACTTCGGCAGATACAACGATTTCGGCAAATACATGGCTTCTCACGGTTATATCGTCTGCGGGAACGACCATCTCGGGCACGGTGAAAGTGTCAGAAGTGACGACGAGCTCGGCTATTTTTCACCGGAAAACGGCTGGAAAAATGTTGTTTCAGACCTGTTCACACTTACTGAAATCATGAAAAAGGCATATCCGGATCTCCCTTACTATCTCTTCGGACACAGCATGGGCAGCTTTATGGCACGCGCCTACTGCGTAATGCACGGAGAAGTGCTTGACGGCGTCATAATATGCGGAACCGGCGGAGGAATGCCGGGAATAGACAAGCTGATAAGCGTAGTCGGCACAATGAAAAAAATACACGGCGACACCTATCGCAGCGAAAAGGTAAACAAGCTGGCATTCGGAAAATACAACAAGCATATAACAGCCCCGAAAAGTGCTTATGCATGGATATCACGTGACGACGGAATTGTCGAGAAATACGAAAACGACGGCAAATGCACCTTTATCTTCACTCTGAACGGCTTTGAAAATCTCATGGGAGCTTTGCAGTACGTTTCGGCTCCCGAATGGTACGAGCTGTTCCCGCGATCTCTTCCGACATTCATTATTTCCGGCGATGCCGACCCTGTCGGAGATTACGGAAAGGGACCGTACAAAGTCTATCGCCTGCTCTCGGAAAGGGGCGGCAATGTCCGTCTGAAGCTGTATTCCGGCGCACGGCATGAACTGCTTAACGAAACAAACCGCAGCGAAGTATATCGCGACGTGCTTGCGTTTTACGATTCGCTGACAGAAAAGCAATAAAAAAACAATACGCCGCTTTCCGGAAATAACAAAGCCGGAAAAGGAGCGGTGACTTAAGAAAACATTGAAGCAAAAGACGGTTTAGCTTGACGGCTATGCCGTCTTTTGCTGTTTTTGAGTTGTATTCCGAGCTTCTTCGATAGCCCGTGTGAAATCAAATGCACCGATGAAGTTATAGACAATGGTGATCTCCCTTGTCTTGGATTTCTTGTCTGCGTGGGACACTTCGATGCGGTCAATAAATTCTCGGAGAACTGCCGCGTCAAGCTCCTGCATATCTGTGTACTTCTTCACCGCTGAGACAAATGCCTTGGCGTTGGTTTTCTGCTGCTCCTGCTGTTTCAGCTCCTTGCGCAAAACCTCTGCCATAGATTTAAGGTTACTCTGTTCCAGCTCGTAGTCGTGGGACATTTTGATAAATCTGTCATCGGACAGCTTACCCATTACATTGTCCTCATACAGTCTGGAAATGATACGGTCAAGCTCTGCAATGCGCTTATCAGCTTTTGCCAGTGTATCACGCTTACGCGCAAATTCTGCGTCACGATCTCGCATACTGATGTCTGCTGCTTCCTGCATAAACTCGGCTTCGTGCTGGCTCACATACTGTATGGCTTCGCGCAGATTCTTTAGCACGATTTCATGCAGTACCACATTTCTGATAGAATGTGTTGTGCATAGGTCTTTCCCCTTGCGGTAGGTGGAGCAGATAAAGTATTTCTGTTCCTCCGTGAAATTGGTGGCGCGGCATTGATACATCTTGCCGCCGCACTCTGCACAGTAGAGCAGCCCGGAGAAGATACCCATATCACCCATCTTGGTAGGACGGCGGCGGGATTTACGGATATTCTGGACAATGATAAATACGCTTTCCTCAATGATCGCGGGCTGGGTGTTCTCAAAGATTACCCAATCCGCAGGATCGTTCCAGAGCTTCTTTTTGCTCTTGTAGGATTGTTTCGTTGTCTTGAAGTTTACCGTGTGTCCCAGATAGTCCACGCGCTCCAAAATACGGGAAACGGTTTCATTTGTCCACTTGTACGGATCAGCCGTAGGCTTGTTGCTGGCTGGCAGCCCTTTGGAATGAGCATAAGCAGTAGGATTCAAAATCCGATGCTGTTTCAGCCACTTGGCAATTTGTGTAGGCCCCAAACCGTCAACACAGAGGGAGAAAATCTTTTGCACGACGGCTGCGGCTTCTTCATCCACGATCCATTTCTTTTTATCCTCCGGGTCTTTGATGTACCCGTATGGGGGAATGGTTGTTAGATGTTCACCGGATTTTCCCTTGCTCTGCCATGTGGCGCGGATCTTCTTGGAAGTATCGCGGGCGTACATTTCGTTGAAAACATTGCGGATAGCGGTAAACTCATTCTCGCCCCGGGTGCTGTCAACGCCGTCATTGACGGCAATAAAGTGTACGCCAAACTCCGGGAAAAGAACATCCGTATACATACCCACTTGCAGATAATCACGCCCGAAACGGCTCATATCCTTTACAATGACGCGCTTGATCTTGCCTGCCTTAATATCGGCAAGCATACGCTGGAAGCCCGGACGGTTGAAGTTTGTCCCGGAATAACCGTCGTCCTCGTCATAGTGCCGGATAGCGGTATACCCGTGATCTTTGCAGTAGCGTTCCAGAATCTTTTTCTGATTAGCAATACTGTTGCTCTCACCGTCTAATTTATCTTCCTGCGACAAGCGTTCATACAGGGCGGTTATTCCTTCTTCCTGCACATCCATTCCGTTGCCCTGCACATAGAATTGCAGAACATTGTCACGGATCACGCTGCGGAGTTCGCTGCTTAAAGCGTTAGGCGTCTGCACACTCTGAAACTGGATTCCGTTCATCATTTGCAGTCACCACCTTTCGCAGCAAGGGACACACCGTTTGTCATTGCATGGTGGAGAAGTCGGTACATTTGATTGTCAAGGTACAAATCTGCATTGATATGCGCCGCACGATAGTAGTATGCGGTCATCTTGTCTGGCTGCTGTTTCATGTTTACCTCCTGTTCCGGCAGCCGGACAAACAGGTTATTTATATTATACCATCAAACCTGTTCGCCGTCAGCAGGCAAGATGTAAATTATTTGTGGCTCTTTGCCTGCTGCATATCATTTCTTATCATACGGCGAATTTTTGTCGCGGCGTCCTCTTTTGCGCCGTCCTTAACGACGGCTTTCACGATATATGTCATGTCCCCGATTTTGTACTCTCGTACAACGGGGACATTTGTTTTCTGATTGATTGCTGTGCTCATAGAAATAAATCCCCCTTTCATGGGATAGAAAAAGTAAATCATAATAAAGAAGCTCAAAGGACGGCTGCTGGCGCAGCTCCACGGGAGTTCCACCCCTCCGACGGTCTGCCGAAGCCCTGCCCATCGCCTGCGACGCTTTTAACGCTCGGACTGTGGCTGCAAGGGAGTAGCATTATTCCTTTTGCGCATCCTCGCCCGCAAGCTGCCACGCTGCATTACGGTGAAAGTGTTTGTCGCTCGGCATATCCTCCCGGATACGGGTCATGGCGCACCCACCGCACGGCTCGGCGCAAAAGGGATGTATCCTTTGTGCTTTATGACGCAATCGTCGTTATCTTACGCGCGTATTTGTCAAGGAACAGTCAGTCGGACTTGCAGAAAGGGGAAAGTGCTTGTCCGGCAGTCGGGTCAATTTACCCGAAAAGTGAGGATCTTCGTTATGAGCTTGGTTTCCAGCCTCCGTCGCAGTTCTTCGTCCACACAGAGATGGGGATTGCCGTATTCGTCGTATAGCTCGCGCAGTGACAGTTTGGCAATATAACCCGCATAGTGTTTCAAAACCGCGTTGATGGCTTCCACGTCGCCGCCTGCTGCTTTCTGAATGACAGTAAAGGGCAGCAGACGTGCGTTGTTCAGGTTATTGTTCATCACGGCATTGTCGCAAAGGATCTCCACGGTTTCCTCTTTACCGCCAACCATCAGAAAGAGCTTGGCACAATATTCGGAAACCGAAAAGCCTTCGGGAAGCGGAACTGCCTCCTCATCCATCAATTTCAGGTTCGTCATCCGGTCGACACGAAAGTTGCTGATAGAACCGTGCTTTTCGGAAAAACCTATCAGGTAATAATTATCGCCGTTCCATGCAAGACTGTACGGACTGACCGCATGCACATATCCACCGTGCTTCAGCTCTTTTGTTTTATCCGGCAAAAGCGGCGCCTGAGCATAGGGAAAGCGCCACTCCACTACATTTCGTGACGCTTTCCCTATGCTTTTAATTGGTTTCTTACGGTTTCGTCAGATTTTTTCTATCCCAACTATTGACAAAGAACCCAAAAAGATGGCGAAGCAACTGCTTTTGCTGATGTTCACTCGCCAGCGCAGATAGCTTTCCGAATTTGCGTTTTCGCCTTTACAAGTGAAGCCCCCGTATGATACGGAGGCTCCACAAATGTCGCTTTAATTATGCCGTTTTTCTCTTGCGGATGATGAATACATCTACAGCTGCGCCAATTCCGAGAGCAACGACACCGATGATGATCCAGACCCATACGTTGGTTGAACCGGTCGGAGGAGAAACAATCTCCGCTTCCACCGTGAATTTGGTGGTTGCATCGCCGCTTGCCGAACGGATAATAAGGGTATGTTCGCCTTCCGCAAGTGTCTCAAGATAGCTTGCTTTCAGCTCAATGATGATACTGCCTTCGCGCTTTTCATAGTTTTCGGCAGTAATGGTCTTACCGTCTACCAGCACTTCGACAAAGTCGGAGAATGCCGCGTCGGACTTGAAGGTCATATTGTTTTCGCCGCCCTTGTTCCACTTGGCATTTCTGCCGTCAATGATACTCGGCGCGAGCTTGTCAATGGCAATTGCAGTCTTCTTATAACCGCAGACCTTGCATTCCTCATGCTTTGCTCCGGCTTCGGTGACAGTGGCTTCCTTGTCGATCTTCCACTCAAAAGCGTGATCTGCTTCGTCGCCCTTGGTCTTGCAGACTGTGCATTCGTGCCAGTGCTTACTATCGTTGTTTGCCCATTTGGTTTCCCAGGTATGAGCCAGTGTCTCGCCGGACTCAAAGGTTTCGGTACCCTTTTCACCACAGGAGCAGGAGTAGTAGTATACTGCCTTTGCCGTGCAGGTAGCAGCTGACTTGAGGTACTTCGCGTCGGTATTCTTTTCGGTGTAGCTGTGAACATGACCGATTGCTTCTTTAATCACATAGCCGCAAGTCGTACAGGTCTGAGGCGTTGTCTCTGTCGCCGCCGCACCGGGTGTATGAGCCGCTTCGTCTTTCTTGTTTCCGCAGACGGAGCACTCATGCCAGTGCTTTGTGCTGTCCTTCGACCACTCGGTCTTATAGTTGTGAGCCGCGAGGTCGCTGGATTCAAAGGTTTCCGTTCCTTTTTCGCCGCAGGTGCAGGAGTAATAGTAAACTGCCTTTTTCGTGCAGGTTGCGGCGGACTTGAGGTATGTTTCGCTCGTATTCTTCTGATTGAAGTTATGCGTATGACCAAGTGCGGCTTTTATGACATATCCGCAGATGGTGCAGGTCTGAGGAGTCGTTTCGGTTGCCGGCGCGCCGGGGGTATGTGCCGCTACGTCCTTTTTGTCTCCGCAGACGGAGCATTCGTGCCAATGTTTGTTCTTGTCTTTCGACCACTCGGTCTTGTAGTTATGTGCCGCGAGGTCGCCATACTTCTGACCGCAGATGGTACAGGTTGCTTTGTCCTTGCAGGTTGCCGTGCCGCCGGTGTGGTCGGACATCTTCTTACCGCAGACATCGCAGTTGTGGTCTTTGTTTGCGTCTAGATGCGCCGCCAAGTCCTTTTTATCTCCGCAGGAGCACTCATGCCAGTGGTTGTCGGCATCGTTCTTCCACTCGCTGCCGTAGCTGTGAGTATGCTCACCGCCGCCGGTTGCCGGGATAGTTTCGGTTGCCATCGTATAACCGCAGACGGTGCATTCCTTATGCTTTGTGCCGCTTGTGGTAGCTGTTGCCGGGGTGTCGATAATCCATTCGCCGGCGGTATGAGCTGCTTCCTTAGACTTTGCGCCGCAGGAACATTCATGCCAGTGCTTGTATGCGTCGGATTTCCATTCGGTGCCGTAAGTGTGGGTGTGCGAAGCTTCAAGTGGAGTCAGCTTGAAGATAATCACTGCAGTAACACCGTCAGATAAAAGATCTACAGCTTCAGCCGCTTTGCCGTCTAATTTGGCATTAGCCGCGGTCAAATCCTTCAATGTAGAGCCGTCTGCCGCTTTAACAAAGACAAAAAGATCATAGTCTGCCCCGGCCTCCAACTTCTCGTCTGGATCAAGAAATCTTACCGCTATTGTGCCGCCGATCCATTCACCATCTGGAATTGCAATCTGATAGCCTTGATTATATTCGCCGCTTCCTTCGCCGCTTCCAGAAAACAGTACACCCGGTGTAGTGATTTCTACAGAAATATCGCCGGCTTTGTTGCCAACTGCATAGTTATCCAGTGTAAGGTCAACAGTTTTAAGCGGTTTAGGCAGGAAGCTGTACACTGCGTTGTTAGGCTGCATAAACATAGCTACACCCGCTGTTCCGTCTAACGTTACATTTTCTTCCTTCAAACCCAAAAATGTATAGCCTTCGTCAGACTTAATGTGAACCTCGAGGAAGTATTCTACGCCTTCCTTTATAAGCTCATCCGCACCAAGACGCTTTATTGTTTCGCCTTCGAGATAACATAACACGTAGCTGCCACCTAAAGCAACACCATCCTCATCATAACAACGATAGGTATCGCCATAAGAAAAGTCTACTACATCTGGTGTAATGATTTTTACAGAAATATCGCTGGCTTTTTTGCCAACAGCATAGTTGTCCAGTGTAAGTTCGACAGCCTTAATTGATATATCACAAGGGATATAGGTTGCTTCTGCGGTTACATTACCTTCCGGCATAGTGAATTTCGCAGTGCTGTTGTTTTCAGCATCAACGGTAGCACCGGTAACAACCCACTTCTCAAATGCAAAACCTTCATCTCGTCTATCGTCCGCCAGCAGCACCACTTTATCACCGGGTTTCGCTTTTGTGATGTCTATATAACTTACATTTTTAGCCACACCGTTTGTTACGGTAATATCATACATCTGCGGCAATGTTGAGGATGTCACCTCATATTCCTGAGAATGAAAATAAGCAAGAGATACAAAGTGGTAATCATCAAAACGAGATTTCGATTCAATCTGCCACTCTACTTCATTGACGAAAAACCGCGGTTTTTCCGACAGCTTGTGGGTTTTGCCGCCTTCACCGTCTATGCGGACTTGGACAGAAAGCCTCCATGTTCCCTCTGTAAACGTATTCCCAGAGGAAACATTATCCCATTTTCCTGTCACTGTGTTTTTCTTTTCCCAGTGAGTCATCATAGCAGCAATATATGCAGGGCTGCCTTCTGTCACTGTAAATGCCGGATAATTGGTCGGTTCGTCATAAGATGGTACATTAATTATCGCTGTGGCTTTTATGGTGTCAACCTCTTCGCGGGTACCCTCCGCAAACGCCGTCATCGGCATCAGTCCCAAAACCATGACCAGACAGAGCAGCAGACTGAGCAGCCTATGTGTTTTCTGTTTCATAAAGGTTTTCTCCTTTTGATAATCGATTTTCCATATCTTTTTCTATTCCGTCTCCCGGCGTATGGCCTCCGGGCGGATCATGAATGCTTTCAAACCTGACTGAAAGCGGAACTCGAATCATATCAATCAGAACCACCGCCTTTCTTACAGACTGTCCATGACCGCAGCCATGTACTGCTCCGTCACGGTTCCAAAAAGGAAGGCGTCGATCAAACCGTCCCGTTTTGCCTCCTTGACCTTTTCCGCCAGCTCGTTGTCTGCCTGATCGTCAACTAAAATGACGATTTTACAGTCGGGGTCAATTTTCTTGACCTTGTCCCGTATGGCGAGCCGCTCTTCCAGCATCCAGGGGGTGTAACCGGTCGCTTCCATTAACAAGGCATAGGGCTTGAAGGTTTTGCAGCGCTGCACGGTCTTGTCCGGATGCTCAGAGATTATGACCTGATAATCGTCCAGTTCCTGTGATAGCGTTCTCTGTATCGCCTTTGCGAAAAGCCCGCTCTGCATATCCAATAAGATTTTGCGCATATTCACATTCGTTCCTTCCTTGTTAGTTTACCCGCCTATGAACACAAGGCAAGGCGCTTATATATAGACTGCCTAAAGCGCGTTTTTACCGTTTACCCGGTATTATTTGCAAAAAGCAGCTATGCTCTGACCTGCTGAAAACCGAAGTGTTTTTCGGCTGATACACAAAAAATCATTTTGTCAAGTACATTATAAAGATTTTTTTCGCATTTTTCACTCCGAAAACGGAGGTTTTTGAAAAAGGGCAAAAAAATACCCGATTCACCGTAAATCCGATGAACCGGGAAAATGTTTTATATTATTCGTCTTTCAGAGCTGTGACGATCAGCTTGCTTTCTATGGCTGCCGCCATCAGCTCCTCCTTGCTGTCAAATCCGCACCGGCTGACCATATCGCGGATATGCCACCGTGCGGCGTCGCCGGTAATACCCAGCTTCTGCCCAATCTCCGCAAAGCTCATGCCCCGGATATACAGGCGCAGAATTTCAAGCTGTATCGGCTTAATTTCACTTGATAAGATATCTTCCAGCTCCACGGGCGGTGTTTCGTCGGGGAAGCTGCGCTCTCCGCTGAGAACACGCTCAATGACCGCCATCACTTCATCGTCCCCGTGATCCTTATAGCACAACCCGTCGGCACAGCCCGTCTTTGCTTTGGAAAGCACCTCCGGGTCTACCAATGAAGTCATTATTACAACCTTGGTATTGGGACATTTTTCCTTAATCCGCTTTCCTGCGGCAAGCCCCGAATGGCGGTGGAGGGTCTGCACATCCATCAGCACAAGGTCAATCCATTTGCTGCAAAGATTTTCCGCCTCAAAGGCATCCCGGACAGCGCCGACCAGATGAAAGCGCTCGTCGGCTGTAAACAGCTTGACAAAGTGCTCCTGTATGTATTTGTCATCCTCAACTATCAGGATATTGATCATAAATTGTCTTCCTCCTTCCTCGGAAGATACAGGGTAAGGGCAAACGCAGGGCGGTGAGAAATCTTCATATCACCGCCGGAAGCCTCTACACTCCTGCGCAGGGAGGAAAGGCCGCTGCCTTCCGTTATTTTATCCTTCGGCACTTCGCCGTTGTTTGTAATCTGTACTCGCAGTAAACCGACCTTCTCGGTGATCTTGACATTGACTCTGTCTCCCTTGGCGTGACGGATACAGTTGGTGACGCATTCCCGCACGGCAGCCGTTATGAGCTGCTCCGCCGTGGTGTCAGGCGGAATATAGCCGTCCAGCGTTACCTTGACGCCGAGCTGTTTGGCTTTCTGCTGTGCTTCCTCAAAGGTTCCTTTTGCAGTGGAACGGCTTGCCGAAAGCATCCCGACAGCCTCCTGCAAATCCTTCAGCTTTTGCTTTGTCTCGCTAGAGGAGCTGTTCTTGACATCTTGAATGGTGAGTAAGCTGCTTCCGAGGGTGTCGTGAAGCCAGACCTTCAGAGTTAGGCTTTCTTTTTCCCGCACCTCGTCCTCCATGCGCGCATACATCTTTTGTAGCCGGAGGTTTACCTTTTTCAGTTCCTCGTTATTCTCCCGCAGACGAACATTGCCTTCATAAAGCTCGGTCTCGTCATGGGCGGCAAGCTGGACATAACCTGAAAGTCCCTCACCGTCGAGTTCGCTGCGGCAAAAGCGGTAAATCCTGTCCTCCCAAGTTCTGTCGTCCCTAAAACGGTAGCAACCCGCTACATCCGTCATAGCCTCCACTTGGCTTTCCGATGGGGGCGAAGATAGGGCATCCGTCATGTCGCTGAGTGTCCGGGGAAGTCTATCTATCAGCAAGTGGGACAGTTCTGCCATCTTCCGGTTAATCAGAATGATATGTCCGTCTGCGTCCGCAAACAAAAGTCCCACCGGAAGATCGTCAATCGCTTCCTTGACCGACCATTCGTTGATTTCCCGTTTGCTGCGCCGCATTTCCGCGATAAGACTTATGACGGAATATGCAAAGGCGGCGACAAGGATACAAATCAGAGCCGGCACCGGCAGATGAAAATCACTTTGGGTAACATGCTGATTATACCGAACAAGGAAGCAAAGCAGCACAAGTAATCCGTACAGCAGAAATCCGTCCAGTACAGTATGTATTACCGACCGGCGGTGGAAAAACCGGTACAACGGCAAAACAAGCTGTGCCAGCACGCCAAGCCAAGTGATAATAATCACCGCCATCTGTGCGTAATGAGAAAGTTCGCAAAAGCAGGTCATCTTCCGGCACCTCCCCTCAGAGGCAGGATCAATTCCCACTCGTTCTCGTCCGACATCGCAACCGAAGCGTCCGGCCACTCTTTCCCGAGCGGACTCAGATCCTCCCTGCAGCCGACGGTTACACGGATACGAAGCACGCCTTCCACCACACTCACCGATACCGCGCAGGAAGTGATGCTGTCCAGCGCCGCTTCCACCGCGTCCTCGAAAAAGTCATAGGCGGCGGACGCAATCTCGCCGGGCAAATAGTCCCGTTCCGCATCTACAAACACCACACAGTGCGCTCCCATGGCTTTCAGGTAGCGGACAGATTCCTCAATGGCGTTTTTCAGTTCGCCCCAGGGAACGTCAAACCCGTTCTGGATGGAAAGCGTCAGGTGCTTTTTACGTTTGACATAGCCGCCGAGCACGGCGATCTTGGACAGAATGGTGTTTCCTTTTTCCGCGTCCCCATCCACCAGCTCGTACTCCTTCATCAGCCGCGCAATGCGGTCGATCTGTTTCTGCGTGGAGGCGGTCAGCAGGTCATACAGTCTGTTCTGCTCCGCAGTCACCTTTCTATCCTTTTCCAGCACATACTCATGCCTCAGCATGGCGGTGCGTTCTTCCAGTTCTTCCTTGGTCTCGGTCAGCTCACGGCGCAGATTGGTAAGTTCGGATATATCCTCCGTCCAGACCGTATATCCGCCGCCGATGGGAGCCGTATGCAGCAGCTTTCCTTCGGACAAGGCTACAGGAGCATTAAGAGCTTGTTTAATTTGTTCTACTGATAGAGGCTCGGCAGATGCGGAAGCATACCGGACATTATAGTTTTCATCAACAATCTGTGCGCTGTTGCCGACGGAAGTCTCAAACATTTCGTCATACCGTGTGTTGGTGGGGAGCAGTCCGCAGTAGATACAGCATTCAAATACAGCGGCAAACAGCAGCGAACACGCAGAGGACAGGTCTCCTGCGAGAAGTTTTGTGACAGGATTCTCAACCATGTAGGTAATAATATAGTAAACCGTCAAAACTAAAGCTACAATCAACGGTGCAAATGCTCGGGGTTTACGCTTTATTTTGCCGCCGGAATACATCACATAAAACGAAGCAAATGTACATAGTGCAAACCAACCGAACACCATGAAATATCCGATTCCGTGTTGGTAATTGTCCGGTGAAAAAACACGCTGAGGGAAGGAAAAGGCGAACTCGTGAAGGTCATTCGTCATAATCATCAGGAAAAGTAAAGCGGCGGGGATATACAGTAGCTTAACCTGCCACTTCAGCCTGTAATCCTCCGTTTTTCCGACAAACAGGGAGGCAAACAGCGTATACAGAGGTATCCCGACCAGCGGCAGATAATACAGATACCAAAAATACCGGCCGACATTTACATCCGTGCAAATGTAATACTTCATAACCTTAAAGTTCAGCCAAAGGATCATCAAAACGGCAATGCCGCACAGATAGTGCCGTGCCTGCTTTTGAACCACTCGTTGGTATATGGAAAAGCCCCATGCCGTAATCAGCCCGATATGGAGCAGAGAGCGGATAAAGTCCGTGAACAACACATCATCAGAGGTGTTTTGATTGTTGTAAAGCCTGATCACGGCGGCTATCACAACGACGGCTGCCACGGTAATCCAAACAGCCTTATTGCTTTTGGCTTTCACTTTCCTCCGCTCCTTTCCGTAAAATTTATGCTGACAGGGGTTGTTTGTTGGTTACATAGTAACCAACAAAGGGATATCCCTTTGCAAAATTCTTATTTTGTCCGGCATTTTTGTATCTGGACATAAATATACATAATAATTATAGCACATAGTTTTGGATTTTTCCACCCCGCTTTTTTGTATTTTTCGTAACTTTTCGTATCGGTTTGGAAAAACGCAGGGTGTCAACCGTAGTAGTAGTAAGAAAGGAGATACCGCAGCAAGCATAGGGAGTGTAGCCACACTCCCGAAAATGCCCCTGCCGGTTCATTGCTTGTTGGGATAGTCCCAAACCCTTATTGGAAACGGAAAGGACGGTGAACGAATGGCAAACCGAACGAGAAGCATTGTGCTGCGTGTCCCTGTCACCGCAGAGGAACGGGCATTGATTGAGAAGAAAATGCAGCAGATGGGGACGCGCTGCTTCTCCACCTATGCCCGCAAAATGCTCATTGACGGCTATGTTATCAAGATTGATTACAGCGATATAAAGGCTATGACTGCCGAGCTGCAAAAGATCGGCACGAATATCAATCAGATTGCCCGGCGTGTCAATGCAACGGGGACAATCTATGCGCAGGACATTGAGGACATCAAGGGGGTGCTGAATGAAATATGGCTGTCACAAAGATCCATCCTATCAAAAGCACCTTGAAGAAAGCCCTTGACTACATTACCAACCCAGCAAAGACAGACGATAAACTGTATGTGTCCACTTTCGGCTGCGCGGTGGAAACCGCAGACATTGAGTTTGAGAAAACGCGGCTGCGGGCAATGAATAAGGGCAACAACCTTGCCCATCACCTGATACAGGCATTTGAACCGGGCGAGGTTACGCCGGAAGCAGCCCATGAGATCGGGCGGCAGCTTGCCGACAGCATCCTTGGAGGTAAATATGAATATGTGCTGACTACCCATATTGACAAAGGCCATGTGCATAACCACCTGATTTTCTGTTCTGTGGATTTTGCAGAGCATAAGAAGTATATCTCCAATCGGAAAAGCTATGGCTTTATCCGCAGAACGAGTGACAGACTGTGCAAGGAAAACGGATTGTCCGTTGTGATCCCCGGCGCGGATCGCGGCAAGCATTATTCAGAATGGGATGCCCAGCGCAAAGGGACAAGCTACAAACAAAAGCTGAAAATCACCATTGACCGGCTCATTCCTGTCTCCGCAGACCTTGACGATCTGCTGCGGCGGCTGGAAGCCGAGGGCTATGAGATCAAGCGCGGCAAATATATCTCATTCCGTGCACCCGGACAGGAACGCTTCACTCGCTGTAAAACGCTTGGCGAAGCCTACACAGAGGAAGCCTTAGCCGAGCGCATCAATGGCAGGGTCATTTTGAAAACCCCGAAGCCGGAGCGCACCGGCGTTTCGCTGCTCATAGATATTGAAAACTGTATCAAGGCGCAGCAGTCGGCAGGCTATGAGCGCTGGGCAAAGATTGAAAACCTCAAACGCGCAGCCCGGACAATGGTATTTCTCGATCAGAACGGGATTGCCAGGTACACGGATTTGCAGCAGAAAATCGCAGAGCTGCAGGACGGGCAGGAACAGACCGCCGCAGCCCTCAAAACGGTGGAACGCCGTTTGTCCGATATGGCGCTGCTGATCAAGCATATTGAAACATACAGGGAGCTAAGGCCGCTGTACGATGAGTACAGGAAATCCCGTGACAAAGAAAAATATCTGCGCGGGCATGAAAGTGAAATCATCCTCTTTGAAGCAGCGGCAAAGGCACTGAAAGCGGCAGGCGTATCCGGTAAGCTCCCTGATTCCGCCAAGCTCAAAGCAGACTACCAACGGCTTGCTGCCGAAAAGGACAGGCTGTATTCCGAATACGGCAAGCTGAAAAAGCAGCTTCGGGAATACGATGCTGTCAAGCAGAATATAGACAGTATTTTGTCCCCTGTCCAGCAGCGGGAACAGGAAAAAATGTTGTAGGCATATTGACATTCACACATATATTTATATATAATAAATGTGTAATATTATGTCGATTGGGGGTGTGCGTTTGGACGCAAAAGAAACCATTAAGGCCCTTTTGGAAGCGTCTGAGGACGGAACGATTACTGCCGAACAGGTAACACAGGCAGGACTGCACCGCAGCGTATTGCAGGAGCTTGTAAAAAGCGGTGAGCTGTACCGCTTCGGACGCGGGTTGTATGTGCGCAGTGGGATATGGGAAGATGAACTGTATCTGTTGCAGCGGAAATACGGACGCGGGATCTATTCTATGGAAACAGCTCTTTACCTGCACGGATATTCAGACCGTGCCCCGGCGCAGTACACCATGACCTTTCCAAAGGGCTATAATACCCCGTCGCTGAAACAGGAAAATGTTACGATCAAATGGGTACAGCAATTAAACTATCCTCTCGGCATTATTGAGATCCCCTCGCCCTGCGGCAATCCCATTCGCGTATATGACCTTGAAAGAACGCTTTGCGATCTGCTGCGCGGCAGCGGCGGCGACATTCAAATCATCAATCCGGCAATGAAGCGGTATGTCGTTTCCAAAGAACGGGACATTCACAAACTTTTGCAGTATGCACAGCAGTTAAGAGTACAGCCAAAGGTACAGCGGTATCTGGAAATTCTGCTGTAATGCAATTCAAAAAAGGAGGCGTTTGTATGGGTTATCTGGCAGCGCAGGGCGCAATTTTGGCAATCGGTATTGTGATCGGGTTGATCTGCTCAGTCATCGGGCTTTTCTTCGGACATATCATTTTGTTTGACAGCATTGCCCTCGGCATTGTTGCCGGGGTGTGCTGCAACTCCTTTACGCCCATTCACCCAGCGCTCTGCCTTGTGATTGGGATTGCGGTATTTTTGCTACTGTTATGGCTTCAACGTACCAGTGTCGGTTTCTGGGTGATCGGCGGACTGCTTACGCTGATTTATGCGGCGGCAGCCGGGCTGCTGGCGTGTTTGCTTACAGAAAAAGATCTTGTTTGGGGCTGGGTGACTTTCGGTATCGTGTTCCTCGTGATCGGCGGACTGCACCTTCACGCAAGGGACAACTGAAAATTCCGATCGGTGACTGAAAAAGCTGAAAACGGGCATAATAGAAAGGATACACATTATGAATGAGATAGCGAAGTATGGCGATATGATCAATGAAATCAAAGAGGTTTTGCAGTCTGCGCGGCAGAACGTAGCGCAGCAGGTGAACACAGAGCTGTTAACTACTTACTGGAATATCGGGCGCATTATCGTAGAGCATGAGCAACAAAGCAAGGAACGTGCTGAATACGGACAGCAGACGTTAAAAGAACTGTCCAGAGTGCTGACAAAGGAATTTGGCAAGGGCTTTTCCCGTTCCAATCTGCAAAATATGAGAGCGTTTTACCTCACCTATCAAAAATGCCAGACACCGTCTGGCAAATTAAGCTGGTCGCACTATTGTGAGCTGCTTTCCATATCCGACCCAGATAAACGCAGCTTTTACGAAAAGGAAGCAATCAATTCCGGTTGGTCTGTCCGGGAATTAAAGCGTCAGATGGCAACCTCCCTCTATGAAAGGCTGCTGCTTTCTGACGGAAAAACAAATAAGGAAACAGTGCTTGCCCTTGCGCAAAAGGGGATTGAAATGGCTTCTCCCGGCGACATCATCAAAGACCCCTATGTTTTTGAGTTTCTGGGCATTCCCGAAAGCAAGCCGGTTATGGAAAGCGAGCTTGAAAAAGCACTTGTCCAGCAGATTGAAAAGTTTCTTTTGGAGCTGGGGCGCGGTTTTATGTTTGTCGGCACACAGCAGCGGGTTACACTGAACAACATTCATTACTATGTGGATATGGTTTTTTACAACAAACCTCTCCGTGCCTATGTACTGATCGAACTGAAAACGGTCAAGCTGCTGCCGGAAGCGGTCGGACAGCTCAATATGTATCTCAATTATTATGCCGCAGAGGTCAACGATCCCGACGATAACCCGCCAATCGGTATTATTCTTTGTACCGATAAGACAAATGTGGAAGCGGAATATGCACTCGGCGGGCTTTCCAACAACATCTTTGCCTCGCGCTATACCTATGTAATCCCAAATAAGGAAGAGCTGATCGCACAGGTGGAAGCGGTCTTGAGAGAATGGCATGAGCCGGAAGCGGACGGCGAAAAAGAGGATTAAAGTCACTGTTTAGGGGCATAAAAAGCGGCTTGCAACAAGGCTTTCTGGCGTGGAAACCAAGCTGCCCGTATGTTTTCCTTTCAACAAGAGAAAACAGTCTTTGAAACCGTGACGAAATGGCAAAAAGAAAATGCGGGACGCATCAGCCGAAGATGGCCGCCGCGTCCCGCGTCGTTTTTATTCCGTATCGGAAAGCACCATAGAAAACTTCGCTTCCTCAAATGCTGCATCGGTCATATTATGCAGCTTTTGGATTGTCTGCCCGGCAAGCTGGCGCATATCTGCGTCCATATCGGGCAAGGCGTCGGAAATCGCCGTCATTGTACGGCGGCGGTCATCGTGGTGATACATACAGATCAGATTTTCTTCCTCCACGGTAAAAGAAATGCTATTCATATTCAAACCTCCAAATCCTGTTCTTTTGTCTTAGCAGCCGCCTTTTTCGGGGCGGCTGCCTTTATCTGTCCGGCTTTGAGCTGCGAGCGCACAGAGGGACGCGGCCTGCGCAGGGGCAGATCTCGTTTTTCGTCACTGCTTATGAGAGCAAACACACCGCGCCTGTCCTTCATACCGGATAAGCACAGGGACTTATAGGGAAGCACGGCAAATAAGCGATCTTGCTCCCGGCTGGATGCGATACGTTCAAAGTACGGTGATACCTCCACCATAAAATGTGTCCCGTTGGGGCTATTGGGCGCTTGCAATGCCTGAAATGCGGTGGATATCCGTTGTGCTTCGATAAGTACCTTTTCATCAGACAGTTTCCCGATATGTGCCTTGAAATCACCGGGCGCAAGCAGCTCTCTCTTTCGGCTCTCGTCGCGCAGCAGCTCCCGCAGGGCGTCCGGGTCATGGGGCACAGCTTCGTAGCGCAGAAACTTTCCATACTCCCGATCCGGCACGGCTTCAAATCGGTAATCCTTGGGCAGCTCCCGTGATCCGTTTTCATAGATCAGGCGGTTGTTGTCTGTTCGCAGGGCTGACTGGATGACAAACTCTGCTTTTCTTGCATAGTCCAGTTCATAGATACTACCCTTAACTTTACCGCCCTCTACGCCGGACAGTACCACTGCGTAGGCAAGCACACACTCCTTGGTCTGTTCATGGTAGAAACGAAAGGTGTTATGCTCCCGCGTTCCGCGCAGGAACACATCCCGTTCCCGCAGGCAATGTGTCCCGTTAGGGCGGCAAAACCAGAGATAGATTTTATCCTCTGTATTTTTGCTTGCCGCCGCCCGGGTCAGTATCTTCTTGTCAATGTCAAAATCATTTCGGAAAAATGCTGTATTCTGCTGCATGATCTGTTGCAGCGATGCCAGCACGTCCACATTCTCAAACTTATTCATATCTTACTCCATTTCCAGCGCCTGTCGGACACTGCGCCTTGCTTCCTGTCCTTTTTCTTTCTGCTTCGGCTTTGCCGCAGCCTGTTCCCGGTCTGCTTTAAGTTGGGCACGAATTGACGGTTTTTTCCCGTCCGCGCTGCGCTGGGGCGTCCTGCCGTCCTCGGTCTTAACCGCAGCGGCAAGGGCAGACAGGGAGATCACTTCGCCGCGCTTTGCCTTTTCTTCCAACTCGTCCACAGACGGGGTGTTGTTGATCCGCCCGTCGATCATGTTGTAATTCTGCTCGGTGGTCAGCTCTGCCGTGCGCATATAGTTTTCCGGTACCCGCTGTTCGGCAGCAATGGCATAGGCCTGTGTGCCATTGCCCATAATGAGATATTTGCCGTCCTCTGAACTGTGATGATAGCCATAGCCTGCGGCTTCCATCTGCTCGCGGGTCATGCCGGTAACATGAAAGCTACCACGGGGCGTTGTAATTCTTTCCCCGGTCATAAGTGTGTCGGGGGTAGCTGCTTCCTGCTGATACTGGGCGTTGCGCTGCAAATCAACCGGTTTGTCCCCGGTGACAGGCTGAATACAGGAAATATGCTCTGCGGCGCGGTAGGCGTTCATATTAAGCTGCCGCTGCCATGCACCGACGCTGGGTGCCCAGCGGAAGCCGTTGGCTTTCAGCTCGTCCCGCGTCCCTTCGTCCGGCTTGCCGTCGAAGAAGATCTGCAGGCGGTTGTCTGCTTTGTTTGCTTCCACACGCCCACCGTCAAACTCCCATCCGGCAAACTGGGTATCCTCATGTTGCCGTACCTGTTCGATACGCGCACGAATCCGGCGAATTTCCGCGTTATTGTTGGAGAGGACAAAGGACTGATACGGCCTGCTTTTGTCAAGGTGCCAGGACTGCGCCATGTCCGCTTTCAGCTTGTCGATCTGTTCCGGCGTTAAGTGCGGGCAGCCGTCCAACGTCTTATGCTTTCGGTAATAGGCGTTTACCGCTTTCATGGTTTCCTGCGCCGCTTCCAGCTTCGCCAGCTTTGCTTCCAGTTTGGCGACAGCCTGCGGATCGTCCGCGCTAATACCGCCCATGCCCGTGCTGCGGATTTTATCAAGAATCCCCTGCACATCCTGCCATTCCTGCATATTGCGGTCGCGGGCTGCGTTCTGCTTGTGTTTCTTCGCCACAGGGAAATTGCTGCCGCCAGCGATAAGGATAGATGGCACACGGGCTTCAATGGCATAATGGTCATTCAGATTTGCTGCCAGCTTGCGGGCATAGGTGTCCAGCAGCGTGTCTATTTTCTCATGGTACATGGGATCAACGCGCTCTTTCTGCCGCTGGGCAAGCTCTGCTGCTTCATCGACCATCTGCCGATATTCAGCGGTGGCGCTGCCCGCCGCATAGTCGCGGTAGCTGTTTGCATCGTTGGCGCGCCGGGCTGCGCCCTCATTGATCTGATAATACTTGACAGCAGGGGTTTCCGGCTGCTCCGGCGCGTCGATGGGCTGCTCCCTCGGCTCGTAGCCGTTGGCTGCGTATTCCTCATTGCTCATACCCGCTGCTGCGGCCTCCTGTGCGATTTCTTCCCGCACATGGTCTTTGTAGGCCTCCATTTCTGCGGTTTCCTGTGCAAAGTCGTAGAGCTGGGGCGGGTCGGGCAGATGGTAATCGCCTGCATTCAGTTTTTCCCGGCAGGTGTCCACATGGGCAAGTACGGCGGTAAAATACGCAGTCTGTTCCGGCGTCAGATTTTCGCCGTTTTCCAGCACATCCGCTGCGGTGCGTTCCTGCTCAGAGAGATTGCAATGCAGACGCATATACGGCACAAACTCGGAGAGAATCATTTCCCGTTCTGCTTTGTCCTGCTCCCAGCTTTCAGCACCCTGATTGTGTAGCACATAGTTTTGCCAGCTTTCATCATTGGCGTAGTATTCGTGATAGGCCTCAATATGGTCGATCAGAGAGCCGTCCCCATCCCCGAAATCCTGCCGTCCCTCGTAGCTGTCGCGCTCACCGTCAAAGGTACAATCAATGCGGAACTTGGTCTTGTCATACCAGCCGCCTGTATATCCGGGCTTCTCGCGCTCGGTGCGCTTTTCCTCGTCCAGCGTTTTGAACAGCGCATCAGCGCGGGCAAGGGGCAGTTGTTCGCCCTCTTGCAGCTTGTCGCTTTCACTCCAAATGATTGTCACCACCGGCTGTACAGCCGGATCAAGGGACGGCGGCAATTCCTTTTCCGAATCCGCAGCGGCGTTGCGCTCTGCAAGCGCCTGTTCAGCACGCTCCCGGACGGCATCACTGATATGCAGTGAATATAACTCAGAGGTAGAAGAAAAGCCCACGTTATTGAACACATAGTCCACGTCACTTTCTTTCAATGCACCTGCGGTATAGTAATTCTCCCGTGTAGGCGCTGTGCTTACCCTGCCTGCTGCAATGTCATGGTTTAGTCCGGTTTCCATGTGAGAACAGATTTTACCGTCAACTGCCAGTGTCACATAGTACCATCCCATGTATCCGCTGATCTTATCATCTGTGCCGTCGTTGAACTCAACGCCCAGCAGGGTATACGGCTGCAAGCCCCTTTCTGCGGCAATGGCATTGTCTTTTGCTTCACGCTCCATGAGGGCAGCAAGCGCAGTTTCCTTTGCCGCGTCGATGATCTCCGGGTTGTACTGCACCAAAGCGGTATTGACAAGTTCCTGCTGTACGGCTTTCGTTTTGGCTTTCGGGGTCGCCTGATTACCAATAAACAGAGAGGTGCCGGTGTCAAAGCGGATTGAAACATCGCTTGTACCGCGCCATTTGCCGCTGCACGGAGAAGTCTCAATTTTTCCGGTGGTGCTGCCAAAGCACTGCGCAATCACATCGATCTTATCCTGCATGGGCAGACCGTCATATTTCTTTGCAATTTCAAGCGCCTTTTTCTGCAAATCGGTGAGCGGGGTAATATTCGGCGGGTTTTTCTCCTGTGGCTCGGCGTTGGGCGGGACTTCTTCCTGCTCTGCCTTGGTGATTTGTCCGTCCTGCAGGACGTATCCCTGTGCCGCCAGCGCGTCAAGCGTACCCTGCAATACCTCACCGGAGAGCCGCATATCGGTATCTACCAGCATTTGCAAGGTGGCCTGTACCTCGTCCCGGATCGCCTGCTGCCGTTCAGGCGGTATTTGCGCAAAGACCGGCTGCGCTGTTTCCTGCCGGATATCTTGCTCCTGCTGTAAGAACTCCGGCACCTCGGTAAACCCGAAGCTATCACAGTAATGTGCGCTTTGCAGCTCTCCGTGATGCAGCACAATGACATCGGACACTGAAAGACTGTGCCCTGTAAAATCCTCGGGGCGTTCCACATTAAACCGCACAAATAGATCCTCTAAGGTTTCCCCGTCAGCCAGCGGCGCAGAATATACAAGATCGTAATTGTCTTTCTGTACGGAAAGGCCAAGTTCCCGCAGTCGTTCCAGCGGCTCAAACCGGTAATCCCTTGTTTCGTCGCCGCCTTTGAGCTGATAAATGGAAAAGGTATTTTCCGGCTGCGGTTCTGTCAGTGCTGCGGTTTCCTGCTCCTGTGCCGTTTCCCGCTGCTGCGAAAGCGCCTGCAAGCGTTCCTCAATTTCGGTAATCAGCGCACTTGCCGTGGTACGGATGGTTTCAAGGGACGCTTTTAGTTCCTTGATTTCTTTATCGCTGCTCCAACCGGCAACATATCCGAAAGAGTAATCGGAAGTATCCAGCCCGAAGTGCTGGCACACCGTAAAGGCGATGCTTTCCGCCTCCACCTCACGGGTACGCCGGTTTGGACGGTTCTCCATTTCCTCCGTTGGTGCGTTCAGATCAATGTCATGCAGCTTTGCGTGGGCAATTTCATGGATTAGGGTCTTGATTGTTTGCAGTTCGCTCATGCCCTCGTCAACAGCAATGCGTTTATCTGTAAGGCTGTAATAGCCGTGTGCGCCGCCCTCGATCTTTTCCAGTTCCACCGGCACCGGGGAAACCTCTTTCAGTACGCGCCAAAAATCCTCGTATTGCTCAACGCTGCCGGTCAATGCATCTACCGAAAGATCGGGGATCTCTTTGCCGTCGGTCTGGCTCACATCAAAGACGCTTACCACCTTAAAGGCAGGGATCTTGATTTCCCGCTGCTCCATGACGGGCTTACCGTCAGCGCCGATCACCGGCTGCCCGGTATCCGGGTCGATCTTTTCCGCTTCTTTCTTTATGGTGTACGGTGCCGGGGCAAAGATTTTTATGCCTTTTTCTCCGCGCTTTACATGACGCTCAAAGTCATCACGCCACTTGCCAAAGCCTGCAACAAGGGAAGCGTCCGGCTTTTGCATCAGAATCAACAGCGTATTGTTCAGGCTGTAATCATGGAACTTGGACATGGCTTTCAGATAGGCTTGCGCGGTTGCTCCTGACCATGTGTACGAAGCTGTCACTGCCGTATTTGAGTGCGGCGGCAAGCAGTTTACCGTAAAGGGCAAAAACATTCTTCACGGCGGTTGGAAAGACATTGACACCTGTTTTCGTCTGACGCTGAAAGGAAAGCCCGACGAGGAAGCCGAGGACGAAGCGACGCTGCCGGAGCTGTCCGAGGGGCAGACCTTTGACAACCCTGCCGCATCTGTTACCGAGCATTACACCACCCCGCCCAAGCCCTACACCGAGGATTCGCTTCTGTCCGCAATGGAGAACGCGGGCAAGGAGGATATGCCGGAGGATGCAGAGCGGCAAGGTCTGGGAACTCCGGCAACGCGGGCAGCGATGATTGAAAAGCTGCTCTCTGCCGGATTTGTCGAGCGCAAGGGCAAAAGTCTTGTACCGACCAAAGACGGCATAAATCTGGCGGTCATTCTGCCGGATATGCTCAAATCCCCGCAGCTTACGGCTGAATGGGAAAGCAGGTTGACCGAGATTGCTAAAGGTAACGCAGATCCGGATGAGTTTATGGGCGGCATTGCCGAGCTGACGCGGGAGCTGGTGAAGCAGTATTCTCACATCACTGAGGACGGAAAAAAACTGTTTGCACCGGAAAAGGAAGCCATTGGCGCCTGTCCCCGCTGCGGCAGCCCCGTCTATGAGGGAAAGAAAAACTTTTATTGTTCCAACCGCGCCTGCCGCTTTGTCATGTGGAAGAACGACAGATTTTTTGCGAGCAGGAAAACAGTATTTTCAAAGAAAATCGCTGCTGCGCTCTTGAAAGACGGTAAGGCAAAGGTCAAAGGCTTGTATTCTGAGCGCACAGGCAAAACCTATGACGGTACGGTGCTTCTCTGCGACACAGGCGATCAGTATGTGAATTACCGTATCGAGCAGCGAAAATGATCCGGCTGAATGAAGCGCAGTATCGCAAGGTGAAAAAGCTGACCCGCCGCCTTTGTGCAAACAATGACGGCGGATGCTGCCTGCTGCTGGACGACGGGGATCCGTGTGTATGTGTGCAAGCGATCAGCTTTTCTCTGCTGTGCCGGTACTTTCGGGAAAGCAGCTTGCAGCAGATAAGGGACAGCAGTTTCTTTTCACTTTCTGCCAGCCCATTAAATCCGGCTTTTGCAAACTCTGCTGTGGGCAGGATTGCGTGATGATCCGATACCTTGGCATTGTTGATAACGAGCCCCATCTCCGGGGCAAGCTCCACGCCCTGCATAAAGGGAAGCTGCGGCAACAGTGCCGCGATAAGGTCAGCCGCCGACTGTTCCATGTCGGAAGTGATGTAATTGCTGTCCGTTCTCGGATAGGTCAGCAGCCGCTTTTCGTACAGGGCTTGGGCATAATCAAGGGTCTGCTTGGCAGTAAAGCCATAAATACGGTTGGCTTCCCGCTGCAAGGAAGTAAGGTCATAGAGCTTCGGGGGCTGCATGGTTTTCTTCTCTTTTTTCAGAAAAGCACAAACGGCCTGCGAATGTTCGCAAGCCGCTTGCAGTGCATTTGCTTCGGCAGCGTCGGCAATGCGCTCACTTTCCGCTTTCACACTGCCGCAGCCGATCTGCACAATATAGTATTTTTCTTTCTTAAACGTGGTAATCTTCCCGTCGCGCTCCACCAGCAGATTCAGCGTTGGGGAAAGAACGCGCCCCACATTCAGCGTCTTATGGTACAGCACGGAGAAAAGCCGCGTTGCATTGATGCCCACAAGCCAGTCCGCCCGCGCACGGCACAGCGCCGATTGATACA
>ERZ857840.218-NODE-218-length-95183-cov-5.301709_pt1 | contig 95183 bp, 77 predicted proteins | sample MGYA00519760_ERZ857840 | MGnify/ENA primary metagenome ERZ857840 (study PRJEB31778, sample SAMEA3449371) | human gut metagenome | biome: human gut; feature: human-associated habitat; material: faeces | place: United Kingdom | collected 2010/2012 ... | reverse complement strand
CCGCACTGCCATCGGAGGCGATTTTCGATATAATATTGCCTTTTACCACAACTTCTCCAACTCCGTCGGATCCAGGCGCAAAAGAAAAAGGAACGTGATTATGATTTGAAGCCAGAGTGAGATCTTCAAGTATAGTGAAAGTGGATTCTCCGATATTGATTTTGATATATTTCCCCCACTGGTCAGCTCCCAGCGTTCTATCTGTTATGGAATTATCTGTAATGCTATTTACAGTCACGCCATTTTTTGCGTCGAGCACATAAGCGGTTGCTTTTGCCTTGTCGTCAAAGACGATGTCGGAAGTTTCCGAGGGGACGGTGCCTTCCCAGTAGGAACCGTCGTAGAAAGAGCCTGCTGCAGAACCGTCGTACGTCAATGTTTCAGCAAAGGAGGAAAAGCTGATTGCGGTGCCAAGCACGATTAAGGGTGTTTTGAAGTTCATAAGTAAATCTCTTTTAGTGTATAATTTGAATATTGTTTAAATATGCAAATAATTTGAATATTGTTTAAATATGCAAAGTCAATCTATAAATATAACGTTAAAGTTATCGCTTTGGTTAAGTTTTGCTTTATGATTTTATATCCTTATGATTCCTTTTTTGCCAAATTAGCTCTTTCTTATATCCGTATAGCTGACCAAAAAAACAAAAAAAACGCCCGCAAAACGACAGGGCGCTTTTTTTTTAATTTATGATGATATTACTTTCTGCGCCTGCGGAAGACGGCCATAGCGAGAGCGCAAGCGCCGAAGATTGCGGCGATTGTCGCGGGCTCTGGGACTTTGCTTAAAGTCACAGTTAGTGCAGTGTCGCCAAAATTGTAATCGATGTTTATGCCGTCGATTTGCGAGAATACGATGTCGCCGTTTTTAAAGTCTGTGCTGCCGTATTCAATGAGAGTGTAGGTTAGCTTCCCATCTACGCTTGCGTCTATCCATGCGGCGATCTCGTACGGGTCGGCGATAAGTTCGATTTCGCGCGTGCCGCCGGAGACCGAAAAGGAAGTTTTAGAGAGTGCGTAGTCGAGGACAATCTTGTCGCTTGCGGAGTTGTCTTCCACAAGGTCGAAGGAAATTTTACCGTTATCCCAATTTATTGCTTCAGCCTTCAATATGGCGATTTCGCCGGTGACAGTGGCGGGCGATAGCGTGCCTCCTTCAAGAGATATTGTCGATTTCCCGATTGTGCTGTAAAAGTTGAGCTTTCCGGATTTTACCGTGACATCGTCAAAAGAGAATGTAGTGCCGGTATCCTCGTAGTACTGCACGCCTGTTGAAGTGCCGTTCATCACCAAATTATATCTGTTGTTCTGCAATGTGCCGATGCCTCCTTCATCGTAGGCGAATTTTCCGCTGAAACTTGAAGTGCCTGAGTTCGTAAACCTCAATGTAATGGAGGAATTTTCAATGAGAGAAGCTGCAACACCGCCGAATTTTATTTCTTTGTTTATCCCACTTAAACCGCCGAACGAAATGGAGACCGATTGCCCGCTCATTGACCCGTATGCAAGGTTTAATTGTGTATTGCTAATATCTCCCGTAAAATTTACTACACCGTTGACATTTACATTTAGCGCGTGAAAACGAAGCCTTGACCCCTGCAATTCAATATTGCCGCCAACAGTGAGGCTTTTTAAAATTTTCCCTTCGCCGAAAAGCGATTCTCCCGCACTGCCATCGGAGGCGATTTTCGATATAATATTGCCTTTTACCACAACTTCGCCAACACCGTCGGAATCCGTCGCAAATGCAAATGGAGCGTAATTATGGTTTGAAGCCAGAGTGAGATCTTTAAGTATAGTGAAAGTGGATTCCCCTATATTTATTTTAATATTCATTCCCCATGGATTATCCAGCGTTCTATCTGTTATGGAATTATCTGTAATGCTATTTACAGTCACGCTATTTTTTGCGTCGAGCACATAAGCGGTTGCTTTTGCCTTATCGTCAAAGAGTATGTCTGAAGTTTCCGAGGGGACAGTGCCGCCCCAATATGAGCCATCGTAGAAAGAGCCTGCTGCAGAACCGTCGTACGTCAATGTTTCAGCAAATGCGGATGCGCTGATTGCAGCAGCACCCAATAATATTAAGGGTATTTTGGAGTTCATGATTGTAGTAATCAGATTATTTTTTTTAACTTAATAATTTAATTATCGCAACAATAAAGTAAGTCAACAATTAAAATTGACTATATTCATACCTTAGATTCGAGTCTTAACATATTTTTTTAGGGAATTAACCCTAATATAATTTTATTCTATAACGTCCATTTTTAAGTCCGCAAAGCGCGTCTGCCCTCCCAAAGATTTTAGCGCAAACCTCGTTGGTTTTCCATCCGCATTTTTGGGCAGTTGCATATCGCATTTGTAATTTCTATTTCCGTCAGATAATGAAAGCGTCCAAGTCTCTCCCCCATTTAGCGGAAAGTTCATTTTCCCCTTCGCTGTTAGCCATTTTCCTGCCGGCAGTTTTTCGGATACGTTCGCGTTGACTTTGCCGCCTTTTACCGAGAAAAATATCGCATTTTGAGTTCCGCACGAAAATTCAGAGCCTTCCGACAGCTTAAACATAATTGAAAATTCGAGTTCTTTCCCGTCTATAAAACGGCAATATTGCGATACTCCCGCCTTGCCTTCGATTTCAAGCGCCCTGCCGGAGGGCGAGTTTTCGTCGGCAACTACTTTTACAGTGCCGCCATTGCTGTCAACATTCATATAAACTGGCGGCTTTCCGATTTCGCCCACGCTAAAATCATCAAATGCCCCGTTATTCCAGTCGGCAATTACAGGGTGTCTTACTATTTGGGGATATTGGTAGTTTTCCAATATTTTTTTTGCGGTTTCGCCCATTTTGCCTTCCGGCCCCGCGAATCTTGCGCTTATTGGCTTGAATCCTATCTTTTCAATCCCGCCGCCGTTAAAGATGGCTTTTAAATCAACTTTCTCTACAAACGAATGGCTGTCTCTGCCGCTTTCGCGCCACTCGGAGAAGCTGTATTTACCGAACATAACTTCTCCCGACGCGTTCCAATATATGTTGTTGTCAAATTTTGCGGCGCTTATCGTAGGCGGACGATTTTCGCGGAAGAGCTTTGCGGGAGACTCGTATGCCACGACATTGTGCTCAAATACAAAGGAGTTTGGCATATTTCTGCCAAGCCCCATCTGGAAGTCCCTCGATTCGCAGAATACATTGTTGCGGATTTCGCAGTCTTTGCCGTAGTGCATATAATATCCGCCCTCTTGGGCGTTGCGCACAAAATTGCCGCTTACGATAAACCCGGTGCTTCCCTCGTCGTTGTATATGCCCCAGCCGCCGTATTGATGGCAATCGATGTCGTATATGAGGTTGTTTGAAATCTTCGAGCCGTGCGATATGCCGAGCGTGTATATGCCGCCGAGGTCGCACATTTGCGCGAACGACAAATTGTGTATTTTATTAAAGTCTATCGTATTGTTTTGCGTGTGCGAAGGTGTGAATCCCCATGTCCAGCCTACAGATATGCCGGTGTAGTAGCCGTCGAAAATCTCGTTGTGGGAAATTGCGTTGCCGCCCGAGTCGAACACGAGCACCCCGACTGCAGAACGGTCTATCCTGCCGTATTTGTAGATTATGTTGTTTCTAACCGTAATGTTTGAGACAAGCGCGTCCGCCGGCTTGTATTTCGACCCGATTTTTACAGCGCCCGCCCCGAGGTCCGAAAATATGCAGTTTTCGACTCCGCAGAAAGATGAGTTTTGGTAGAATTCAAGCGCGTAGCCGTCAAGCTGCTTAAACGCGCATCCGTCGAACTTTACGTTTTTTGCCCTGCTAACAGTTATTGCAGACGGCATTCCGACCGCCGCCTGGCTCGAATTTTCCCAGCCCCCGCTTTTGGGGTCGGGGCGGTTTGACGACCCTTCAAACGCAACGTTTTCAAAGCTTATATTTTCAGCAACTCCCGCGTTGGCATCGCCGCATATTTCGAGCAACACGTCGGAAACCGGGTAAAAAATTTCGGCGGTTTTGATGTCTTCGCCTTCGCGCGGGCAGTACCACAAAGTTTGCGCGTTTTTGTCGAAGAAGAATTCGCCGGGGGCGTCGAGCGCGCCCTTAAAATTTGCCAATTTAAAGCGCGGCATTGAATAGGAGCCACCGTATATGTGCGGCGAAAGCGGCGTAGTAAACGTCACGGCGCACGTCTTGCCGTCGCGCATTGGGCGGATGTCGGATATCGTTCCGCGGTTGTCTATCCACGCGCGATAGATTTGAAAATATGCGTTTTTCAGCTCCTCGCTTGAAAGATTTTTGAGCTCCGCAATGTCTTCTGAGCGGACTATGAAAGTTTTGAGGTTGTCGCCGCGCCTCGGGCTCGTCCCGCGGAAAACGAAGAATCTTGCGCCTTCGTTTGGGGTGGTTGCGATAGATGCCCTGCGCCCATTTACAAAAATCGACGATACAAAATCTTCGCCGGGGATTTTTGCTTTCCAGAATTTTCCGTCCGCCTCCCAGTTTTCTATTTTTTTAAGCGACGATATCGCCGCGCCGCTTTTCCCTGCGACTTTCAGCCCGCTGTGGCGGGAGTCAAGCTTTATCGGAGAATCCAGAAAATACCGTTTCGATTCCAGTTTCAGCGTTTTTTCCGGCGAGGCGGCCGCCGAATCAAACATTTCCTGCAAAGAATTTTCCGCCATGGCGCAGGCGGCAAAATTGGCCGCAAACAAAATAACTCCCGCATATTTCATATTCATAAAAAATAAGATAAGCGTATTGGATCTTTTATACAAGAAGATAAATTTGGCCGGGCATTGCAGGCTGTTAAGATACGGAAAAATATTTTGGCATGCTAATTGGCGCAGGCGCAATTTAGACAATACTAATAGCGTTCCGCAGCGCGGCCATAAAGATAGCGACTTAGGGAATATGGCGCAAATATTCGTCGGTTTGCTTATAAGTAGACTTTTTCGAGAGTTGTATTTATATATGCTAAAACTCGAATGGGCAGTGAAAATATCTTCAAATATAGAGATATTTTTTAGTCCGTTTGGTATATGCGGCACTAAGATTTTTGCGCCGACTCTTGGAAAATTAGTCGGTCCACTTTGCGCTCGGTTTGCAAAAACTCTTTCCTTTTCTAAAATAGATTTTTGCGCAGGCAATTTTTTAAGGTGGCGGAAAATGTGCGGTGGCTCTTGCTTATACGCAAAAAATTGCGGCTAAAAGACGCAGCAAATTAAGTATGCTAAAAAAATGCGAGATTATTTTTGTACGGGCTTAATTTACTGCGATATATTTTTTGCGAAAGGCTTTTTTTATTGTGGCGATAAAATTCTTATTTCCCCCACTCTCGATGGCTATGCGCATAGGCGGTATTTGTGTGGGTCTTTCTGAAAAGCTGCACGATGCGTTGGGCCAAACTTAATAAATATGCGAATTTTCTATGAAAAAATTTTTCAAAAAAAATCCATTCGCGCATTTTTTGCCCAGAAATGGAGATTTTTTATTAAAAAAGGCAGGGTAGGGAGTTTCGCTCCTGCATACCTTAAAAAAAGACAATTTTTTTAAGAAAAAAAAAGGCGAAACCGTTCCGGCTTCGCCCAATTCTTTAAATTATTTTTATTTGAATTTTACAATATCCACGCGGCGGTCGTGCTTCGCCTCGGGAGAGGTTTTGGCAACGTCCATTGCAGCGCCCGCTTCGCCTCTGGGAATTATCTCTACGCGCTCAGCGCCAATGCCGAGGGCCGACATATAGTCTGCAACCGCCTTTGCGCGCTTGTCGGAAAGCAGCATGTTATATTCTTCCGTGCCGTACCAGTCGGTGTGGCCTACGAGCACCGCTTTAAAGTCCGGGTTTGAAGCGAAGAAATCTGCGGCTCTCTTAACGTTCGGGCGCTCTGCGGACGCCACAGCATACTGGTCGAAGCCAAAGTATATTGTCACTACGATGTCTTCCGGATTGATGTTTTCAGGATCAAAAGCGTCCATTGAATTTATGCCGCGTTCTTGCAGCCCGGAATCCGCCATCATGGCTGCATCAGAGGGAAGCCCGCCGGGGTTGAGTTCGTTGCCGGCACTTCCAGCGCGCGTGTCAAGGGGCGAAGGCCCGTCCATTGAATCGCAGGCGGCGAGCATAAACATCGAAAATGCAAGAGCTGTAAGAGCTATAATTTTTTTCATATTTTTTTATTTTTGAAGGATAAATTATTTTAGGTATAGTCTCTAACTATATTTAAAGTTATGCAAGTTTTTTTTACGCCAAACGCTCGAAAATAACTTCATTTTTTTGAAAAATTTTTAATTTTTCGGCGTAGTTTTTCCTATTTAAATTCGCTATTTTTAAAGATAGATAAATGCTAAGAAAAATACGCTTGGATTAAAACGGTTTGATTCGCAGCGAATATCAATCTCCAAACAACGCATGTCTGCATGAAGGAGAATGCCTGTATGGCATGCCTAAGAACAGTGTGGCCCACTGCGAGGAACGCTCCCAAGCTCGCGCCGCGAAACCGTTTCTGCCGCCCCTGCGCGCATGTTGCCGCCAAGTCCGCAGGCCGTAAACTTGGCGGGCTTTGTTTCGCGCGCCCATAAAAAAACGCCCTTGAACCGCAATCGGCAAGGGCGCATTTTTTTAGACTGCAACTACATGTTGTAGGTCGAAGTGTTTGATGGAATTACTGCGTTCTTTGTGACTATGAGTATACCGTCGCGGACGTACAAGCCCTCGGCTTCCCATTTGTCAGGTTTGCCTTCCGGAGACAGATTGCAGTTATCGCCTATTGAGGCGTTTTTGTCGATAATGGCGTTTTCAATATGGCAGTTCCTGCCTATGCCGAGCCGCGGATATTTTTCGGCGCTATTGAAATCGTAGTTGTCGGCGCCCATCATTATGACATTTCTCATATATGTTCCCTCCTTTATAATGGAGCGAACCCCTATTATACTGCGCTCGAGCGTCGAATTGCGAATCAAGCAGCCGTCGGAGATGTCGCATCGCTCTATATGGCTGTTAAAAATTCTCGCGCCTGGCAGAAATCTGCTGTGGGTATATACCGTCCGCCCTTTCTTGTAGAAGTCAAACGGCGGAACGTCGTCTGTCAGGGCCAAATTGGCGTCAAAAAACGAGCGTATTGTGCCGATATCTTCCCAGTAGCCGTTGAACACGTAGGCGCAAAGCTTCTTTTTGCCGAGCATTCCCGGTATTATTTCCTTGCCGAAGTCCATTTCAGTCCCGCTCATGGCTTCTTCGAGGACTTTTTGCGAGAATACGTATATGCCCATTGAGGCCATGCAATATCCCGCGGGATCGGGATTGGGTATATCGGATATTACACTCTTGTCGACGAGGAATGAGTCTATCACAGCCGGATCTTTCGGCTTTTCGGCAAATTCCACTATGTTTAAGTTTTGGTCGACCTTCATGACGCCGAGGCTCGAAGCTTCGGAGCGCGGCATTGGTTTGGCTGCTATTGTGATATCGGCGCCGTCCCTTATATGGGCGTTTACCATTTTTGTGAAGTCCATCTGGTAGAGCTGGTCGCCGGACAGAATCAGATAATAGCAATTTTCTCCGTGGTGGCGCTCAAAGTGGTGCATATTTTTGCGGACTGCGTCGGCGGTGCCTTGGTACCAGTCTCCCCCGGCGTCGGTCTGTTCGGCCGCGAGAATGTCGACAAATCCCTGCCCGAAAGAGTCGAATTTGTAAGTTTGCTGGATATGCTTATGCAAAGACGCCGTGTTGAACTGCGAGAGCAGGTATATGTGGTCGTAGCCCGAATTTATACAGTTGCTTATTGGAATGTCGACGAGCCTGTATTTGCCGGCAAGCGGAACTGCCGGCTTGCAGCGGTATTTTGTGAGCGGGTAGAGGCGCGTGCCGCGGCCTCCGCCCATTATGATGCTGATTACGTTGTGTCTTGTCATAACTTGATGTTTTGCCGCGCGATTGCGGCAATTATTTTGCGCGCTTACTTCCGACCCGCCAAATTCGGCGGCGTTCCGCAATGCGCGCGTTTTTTTAATGAGAGCAGTTTTCCCTTTTCGTAGGCTGCGGCAAACCGCGCGATATTTCACGCTTTGGCGGCATGCGCGCCTCCAAGAAAGTCGGAAGTTTTTATCATAACCTCCCAACTTGTCTTCTATTATCGCAATTTTTTGGCGTAAATCCAGATTTTTTTGATTTTATTTGCATTAGCCGACGGCAATAAAAGTGTTGCCATTTTATTTTTGCGAAGGATAAAATGGACGGAAATTTTTTTATATGGAAAATCAGCTCGAAATATTTGCGCAAAACGCCGAAACATTTATCGGTGCCGACGATTTGAAAAAGAAACTTGCCGAAGGCAAAAAATTGAGAGTCAAATTGGGCGTTGATCCTACCCGCCCCGACCTCACATTCGGCCACATGGTTGTATTTAATAAGATGCGGCAGTTCCAGGACTTGGGGCATCAGGCGGTCCTTATAATAGGCGACTACACCGCATGCATTGGCGACCCGAGCGGCCGCTCGGCCCTGCGCCCCGTCCTGACGCCCGAAGAGGTCGAGGCAAACAGCAAGACCTACCTCGAACAGGCGTTTAAAGTCTTGGACGAATCTAAAACGGAAGTCCACCGCAACAGCGAATGGTTCTCAAAGATGTCGTTTGGCGACACGCTCGAGCTCGCCCGCAAAATGACTGTCGCCAGAATGCTCGAGCGCGACGACTTCGCCAAGAGGTACGCCACAAAAACTCCGATTTCCATAGTGGAATTTCTCTATCCGCTCGTGCAGGGGTACGACTCCGTCATGGTGGAGTCCGACGTCGAACTCGGCGGAACCGACCAGCTCTTCAACAACCTTGTAGGCCGCGATCTCCAGAGCCAGAGGGGTACCGTAGGGCAGGCGGTCATCACAATGCCGCTGCTCGTGGGGCTCGACGGCGAAAAGAAGATGTCGAAAAGCTACAATAACTACATCGCCTTCAACGACGACCCGCGCCAGATGTTCGGCAAAATAATGTCCATAAGCGACGAGACAATGTGGAAGTACTACCGCTATTTGCTCTTGTACTCCCCGTCGAAAATAGAGGAATTGCGCGCCCAACACCCAATGAAATGCAAGAAAAATCTCGCACGGCTGCTGGTCGCAAAATTCGCGGGAGAGGAGCGCGCCGCGGAGGAGCTCGACAATTTTGAAAAAGTATTTTCAAAAAATGAAATCCCCGAGAAAATGCCTGAATTTAAGTGGGCCGATGTCGCCGAAGGCGAAGAATGCAAGCTCGCCGACATTATGGCGCGCACGAATTTCTTCCCAAGCAAGAAGGAAATCCGCAGGCTAATAGAGCAGGGCGCCGTAAAGATAGATTCCCAAAAAGTGTCCGACCCGTACGCCTCGCTTGCCCGGCCGGCAGAATGCACGGTCGTCCAAGCCGGAAAGAGAATATTTTTTAAGGTCTTGGCGTAGTCAGAAATGCCTATTGATGCCGGACATGTAAACGCTCTCGGCACGGAGCGGATATCGAAGCTCATTATCCGATATTCGATGCCGACGATGCTCTCGACAGTCGTCAACGCCTCGTACAACGTTGCCGACAGAATATTTGTGGGCAGAATGTGCGGCGAGGACGCGCTGGCGGCAATTACCGTATGCTTTTCGCCGACTCTCTTCCTGCTGGCGGTTGCGATGACAATCGGGCACGGCAGCGCTACAATGATTTCCATTTGCCTCGGGGCGGGGAAGCGCGAGGCGGCTGAAAAATTTCTAGGGCAGGCGTTTTTCCTTTTTATAGCTTTCTATGTGGTTGTAGCGGCGATAACGCTTACCTTCATGCCCCAAATATTGTCGTTTTTCGGAGCCACCCCGAAAATTTTACCCGACGCATGCGCGTATTATTCCATAATAATCGGGGGACTTATTTTCGATAAAATATCGTTCGGAATGAACAATCTGGTCAGGGCTGAGGGAAGGCCGGTAATCGCCATGACTACCATAATAATTGGCGGGCTTACCAATATATTTCTCGACTGGCTGTTTCTCGTAAAATGGGGCTGGGGAGTGCGGGGGGCCGCGATTGCGACGGTGCTTGCGCAGGCGTGCGCGTCATCGTGGGTTTTGGGATACTATGTCAGCGGAAAAAATTTCCTCAGAATAAGGCTCTCGAATATGAGGCCGTTTAAAAAGCTCTTGAAGCAGATGGGGGCTGCGGGTTCGCCGTCGTTCATATTGCAGGCGTGCGCGGCGTTTTCGGTGTCGATATTTGTAATGCAAGCGCGCTTCTATGGTTCGGAGTCGGCGCTAGCGGTCATTGGGGTGTGCACGACAGTCATAACGTTCCTCTTCCTTCCGATAGTGGGGCTAAGCATGGGAATACAGCCGATTATCGGATACAACTGGGGGGCTAAAAACTTTAAGAGGGTGCGCAGGGCGTTTTCAAGGGCGCTTGGGGCTGCGACTGCCATTTGCGTGACAGGGTTTGCTGTCGCGGAGCTCTTTCCGGACATAATTTTTGAAATATTTCTCGGGGAGGATTCTCATCTGCTATCTACGGGCGAGGCCGCGTTGAGGCTGATGGTGGCCGGCATGCCGTTTATCGGGGTGAATATAGTGACTTCCGGATATTTCCAATCCATAAAGCGCCCGTCTGTGTCTATTTTTGTGACGATATTGCGCCAGATACTGTTTCTCGTGCCGGCGATGTTTCTTTTGCCGAGGGTGTTCGGGCTTGGCGGCTTGTGGGCGAGCTTCCCGATAAGCGATTTCAGCGCGTTTGTTGCGACCCTGTTTTTTGTGCGCGCAGAAATGTCTGCTCTCCGCTCAAAAATATTGCTCGAAAACCGCCTGTAATGCCTTTAAAAACGGCTGAGCGCGCAAAAACACATCGCGCCGCTTTGCTCTATGCCCGGTCCGGAAAGCCCATCGCGCTTTGACAATGCCCAAAAAGTCAAGATTTCGCTTAAAAACGATTTCGCAATGTTTTCCCCCGGTTTTTATATTGTTTGTATATTCGTAAATTTTTATTTTTTGCGCGCGGACGATAAAAAATCGCGGAACGCTAAAAAGATGTTGAAAAGCGTGCGCTTTTAAAGATACTCGAAACAATATGTTAAGAAGAACCTTTATCGCCATACTTTCGCCGCTGGCGGCAGCCGCAGCGGCTTTCGGACAGTCGCATATCGACGCGGGGACTATTAAAACGCAAACGTCCCGACTAAACGTGCCCGTCTATTCCGTCGCGATAACCTCTCCCGACGCAAATATGGCGGCTCTTGCCAAACGCGCATTCAACTTGCACGGCAGCTACAAAATAACGCCTGCATCAAGGGCCCAGTTCGTGTTCGATTTCGCGCCTCACGGCGCCAATGCAGTAAAGCTCACTATAACAAAAGGCACATCGCACGAGCAAGTTTGTTCCGCACCCACAACCTTGAAGGCCTTAATGAAGGCGTGCGACGCGGCGGTTATGCGCACATTGCGCTCGCCTGGATTCTTTGCGGGGACTATCGCGTTTTCATATTCGCCGGACAACTGGAAAACGTCGGAAATATGCGTCTCGGACATGGTTTTCCAAAATGTGCGCTCAATAACGCGCGACAAGTCCGACTCCCTCATGCCCCATTTTTCGCCCGACGGCAAACGCATAATATACACCGGATATTTTAGGACGGGCTTTATGGACTTGTACTCGGTCGACCTCGCCGCAAACACCCGCAAAGTATTTGCCTCGTACAAGGGAAGCAATACGGGCGGCTCGTTTTCGCGCGACGGCTCAAAAGTCGCGGTGGTTCTGACATCAAGCGGAAATGCCGAAGTTTGGACGGCAAACTCTTCCGGTGGCGGCTTTAAAAAAATAACGAACACGAAAGCAACGGAAAGCTCCCCTTGCTTTTCGCCAGACGGTTCAAAAATCGTCTTTGCAAGCGATTCCATGGGAGGGCCGCAAATTTATACAATATCGTCCTCCGGCGGAAAAATGCAGCGCGTCAACACCCGCATGAGCGGCTATTGCTCAGAGCCTGCATGGAATCCGTACGATGCTAATAAGATAGCATTCACGGCGGCGGTCGGCAAAGGCTTCCAAGTCGCAGTGTACGATTTTTCCACGCGATCTTCAAAATGGGTGAGTTCCGGCGAAAACACTTCGGGTGCAGTATGGCTCAACGACGGACGCCACCTTATATGCACAAAGTCTGCTGGCGACACGCGCAAGCTTTTCGTTGTGGACACCGAAACCAACAGCCAAAAGCCGCTGCATACGTCGTCGTTCAACGCGAAAGAAGCGGACTTTGTATACGCCCCGCGAATGTAAACTGAAATACGAAAAGGCAAAAAAAAATGAATCTCGCAACGCTCGATCTCGAAGGCGTACTCGTTCCTGAAATATGGATAGCGTTCGCCGACGCAGCGGGAATACCGGAGCTTCGCCGCACAACGCGTGACGAGCCCGACTACGACAAGCTAATGCGCTACCGCCTTGGAATACTCGCCGAAAAGGGAGTAAAACTCGCGGATATCAAGCGGGTAATTTCAACCCTCGAGCCTCTCGACGGCGCGGGTGAATTTATCGGCTGGCTAAAATCCAAAACGCGCACTGTGATACTGTCGGATACTTTCGAGCAGTTTGCGTCTCCGCTGATGGCAAAGCTTGGCTATCCGACTCTCTTTTGCCACGAGCTTGAGATATCCCCCGACGGCGCGGTGTCTGGATACCGACTCAGAATGGCCGACCAAAAGCGCAAGTCCGTCGAGGCGTTCCGCTCCCTAAACTTTAAGGTAATATCCACGGGCGATTCTTACAACGACCTCTCCATGCTGCGCGCGGCCGACAACGCCGTGCTGTTTAGGCCAACCGAAAAATTCGCGGCCGAAAATCCGGACCTGCCCGTGGCGCGCGACTACGCAGACTTAAAAGAATTTTTCTCTAAATTTGTGGGCGCATAATTTTAAAAAATATTTAAGGAAATGAAATCCGACAAAACAAAAGGAAGGTACGCCGCGAGGGGAGTCTCGGCCGGCAAAGAGGAAGTCCACGCGGCAGTGGACAGGCTCGATCCGGGGCTTTTCAAAGGGGCGTTTTGCAAAATTACCGAAGACTACCTGACTGGCTCGAAAACCCGCTGCAATGTAATCCACTCCGACGGCAGCGGAACGAAGTCTATAATAGCCTATCTTTACTACAAGGAAACTGGCGACGCCTCTGTTTTTAGGGGGATATCGCAAGATTCGATAGTGATGAATATAGACGACCTCCTCTGCATTGGGGCGTGCGAGCGCATACTTTTGTCAAACACCGTAAACCGAAATGCGAGAAATTTTGGCGGCGACGCGCTCGCCGAGCTCATAAACGGCTCCGAAGCGTTTATGGAAAAACTGAGGGGGCTTGGAGTCAAAATATACTCAGGCGGAGGGGAAACGGCGGACGTCGGGGACTTAACCGGGGCTGTTGTGGTCGACTCCTGCGCGGTGGCGGTCATGCGGCGCGACAAGGTAATAGCGGGAGATAAAATAAAACCTGGGCTTGCGATAGTCGGCCTCTCGTCGGCGGGCAAGGCGACTTATGAGGATTCCGAAAACAGCGGCATTGGCTCAAACGGCCTAACGAGCGCCCGCCACGATATTTTATGCCCGTACTACCGCGAAAAATATCCGGAGACCTTCGATTCGGGCGTTGATGAAAAACTCGTGTATTGCGGCCCGTACAAGCTCGAGGACAAGCTTGAAGGCTCGTCCATGACGATAGCGCAGGCGCTGCTTTCGCCCACGCGCACATATGCGCCCGTGATTATGAAAATAATGAAGAAGCACCCCGGCTTGATAAAGGGGCTTGTCCATTGCTCCGGCGGCGGACAGACAAAGTGCGTCCGCTTCGGGAAGTCCGTCCACTTTGTAAAAGACAACCTGATGGACGTACCGCCGATTTTCAAGGCGATACAAAAAGCGAGCGGGACTTCCGACAGTGAGATGTTTGAAGTTTACAACATGGGGCACAGAATGGAAGTGTACTGTTCGAAGTCCGACGCAAAGAAGGTTATTGAGATAGCCGAGTCGTACTCTATACAGGCGCGCGTCATAGGCCACACTGAAAAGTCGGCGCGCCCCGACCGCAAAAACCATGTAAGCGTAAAATACGCGGGCAAAACCTTGGAATACGGCCCGCGCGATTAGGCGCAAGTATTTCAGCCGGCCTTCCGCGGTGCGCCGCCCGGGGGATCGGCACGCTTTTTTAACGGCGCGAATGTATTGGAAAAGAAATGTTAAAAGCCGGAATAGTAGGTCTGCCCAACGTGGGCAAAAGCACTCTGTTTAACGCCCTCACAAGAAGCAGAAAGGCGGAGGCAGCGAATTATCCGTTCTGCACGATAGAACCGAATATAGGGGTTGTGGAAGTGCCTGACGAAAGGCTCAAGCCGCTCGCAGAGATATCCAAAACAAACGTGATAATCCCGGCGGCAGTAGAGTTTGTCGACATCGCTGGCCTCGTCGCGGGGGCGAGCAAAGGAGAGGGGCTTGGAAACAAATTTTTGGCGAATATCAGGGAAGTCGACGCGATTGTGCATGTCGTGCGCTGCTTCGACGACGACGATATTTTGCACAGCATGGGCTCTGTCGACCCTGTTCGAGACATAGAGATTATCACTACGGAACTCGTTCTAAGCGACCTGCAAAGCTGCGAGAAACAGCTCGACAACAATGCAAGGAAAGCGAAGGGAATGGACAAAGAGGCGATAAAAAACGTGGAGCTGCTCAAGCGCCTGATTGCGCACCTAAACGAGGGAAAACCCGCAATAACGCTGCCCGATGTCTCGGAGGAGGACGCAGCCCGCATAAAATCGTATTTTCTGCTGACCTCTAAGCCCGTGATATACGCATGCAATGTGGCGGAGTCCGACATAGGCGACGCCGGGGCATCAAACGCGTACGTTGCAAAGGTAAGGGAATTCGCAAAAAATTCCCACGATGCCGACTCTTGCGTGATTTGCGCGCGGCTCGAAGAGGAGCTGTCGTCGCTCGAGCCCGACGAGGCGAAAGAATACCTTGCGGAGCTTGGGGCTACGGACAGCGGAGTGTCAGAGTTGATAAAAAAGACGTATGATTTGCTCGGCTTGGCGAGCTATTTTACAGCGGGCGAAAAAGAAGTAAGGGCTTGGACTTTCGTAAAGGGAATGACAGCCCCCCAATGCGCCGGCGTAATACACACCGACTTTGAGAGGGGGTTCATAAAGGCCGAAGTGGTTTCGTACGACGATCTGATGGCGGCAGGCTCCGTGCATAAGGCGCGCGAGGCAGGAACGTATAGGCTTGAAGGGCGCGACTACCAATTCAAGGACGGCGATGTAGCCCTGTTTAGGTTCAATGTTTGATTCGATGAAAGCGGCGCTATTAAAATTAATGTACGCGGTGGCGTCTTCGAGGCGGCTTGCTGTCGGAATAATGGCGTACGCGACTTTGCTTGTTTTTATTGCGACCCTCGCCCAAAAAGAAATAGGGGTTGCGGCGGCGCAGGCAAAATATTTTGAGAGCTTTTTCTGCGTGGCGACGCTCGGCTTTATAAAAATTCCGCTTTTGGGAGGGGCGTCGGTCGGTTTGCTCGCCGCGGTGAATATACTCGCGAGCGGATGGAGATATGTTAGGGGAGGACTTTATGGCTTCGGAGCGTCGATAGCGCACGTGTCGCTCGTCCTGCTTATAATATCCGGTGTTCTCCAATACTATATGAGGGTGGAAGGCTCCATGGTCCTGCGTGAGGGGACGGAGTCTGACACAATACTTGTAGGTGCTAAAAACGGGTCTGCGGGAAGCGTTATGAAACTGCCGTTTAAAGTGAAGCTCGTAAAATTTTCCATGGAAAAATGGGATTCGAGCTCGACGCCGAAAAGCTTTTCAAGCCAAGTGGAATTCAAGCGCGGCGATAGCGGAGTTGAACAGGTCGTGTCGATGAATTCGCCCGGTTCGTTCGGCGGATGGACGTTTTACCAGATGTCGTACGGCGACGGCGGTAAGACGAGCGTGCTTGCAGCAGTGCGCAATCCGGCAAGGCTCCTGCCGTGGCTTGCTGTTGGGGCGACCTTTGCCGGAATGGCGATAATGTTTATACCAAGGCTTTTTGCGCGGGAGAAAAATTGACGATGAATAGATACGCGTTTTCCATAAGCGTGCTAATTTCGGTGATGGTGGCGTTTTCGCCGCTTGCGGTGTGGCAGGTTTTTATGGGGGATCCCCTGTACGACTCGCTGATTGGACCGAGTTTTGGAGAGCTTCCAGTATTGAAAGCTGGGCGCGTTATGCCGGTGTCGAGCGCGTCGGCCGACGTGCTAAAATCTCTTGGCGGCAAGGCGTCCGCCAATACGTCCGAAGGGAAAATATCCTCATCTAAATGGCTTTGGCGGCTATCCGCGGAAGCGGGCGGGCAGGCTTCCGAAAAAATAATGCGCACGGACAACAGGGATCTGCAAAAAATACTCGGCGTGGATGGCAGATACTATTCATACGACGACCTTGCGAAACATTACGGGCAAGTCGAGAAGGCGGCGGCTTCCGACGGAAATGCGGAGCTTGCTGCGGCGTGCGCGGAGGCTCTTGAAAAGGGAGTAGCATATGCGACAGCCGTAAATTCGTTTGCGGTTAAAGTACCGGGACAGAAATCTGCGGTAAAGGGAATTGAAGACTGGAGATCGGCGGTTAAAGAGGCTTCGGAGGAGTTAAAATCTGCGAAGGAGAAAAATCGCGCGCCGGAAGAGTCTAAACTTGCGCGGGCTGCGGCGATGCTATCGTACTACCGCGATGTTGCAGGCTTTGAGAACGCGTATCCCGACGCTTCTATAAATTCCATAAATACCGGGAGCGGATACGCGACGCCCGCTGAGGTAATGCTTGATAGGAAGGCTTCCGATATGTCGGTCAACTTGGCAAAATTGTACGCGCGAGCGTGCGATGCGATAGCTGGTGGCGACAGGGAAGGGGCGCGTGCGGCACTCGTGGAGATAAACGGAATTTTGTTGAAATCTGGCGGGGTGCCGTGGCTGAGATTGAAGGTGGAGAATTTTGCTAATGCGATGTCGCCGTTTTTTGGAGGATTTATATTATACATGTTTGCGCTGGCGGCATTCGGGCTATCGCGGATATTTTCTACGCGCGGAGAGGCTCTGAAGCTGGCGGGGAGCGTATTTATGGCGTCTGCGGCGGGGCTTCAGATATTGGGGATAATATTGAGAATGTACATACAAATGCGCCCGCCGGTGACAAACTTGTATTCGTCGCTAGTATTTACAGGGGCAGTTGCAGCCGGGATAGGCGTATATATTTTTTTTAAGAAAAAGTATCTGTCGGTTGGGGTGGCGGCGAGCATATGCGGGCTGATGTCGCTATTGGTGGCGATAAATTTGCCTTATAGCGGCGATACGATGGGAATGATGAGGGCTGTATTGAATTCCAATTTTTGGCTTACGGCGCATGTTGTTACGATAATGGTTGGGTATTGCGGAATATTTTTGGCGGGATTTATAGCGCAGGCGAGACTTGTATCAAATATATTTTCGCGCGGGAATTTTGGTGCGCTTACCGGTGATACCGCAAAGACCGTGTACGCGGTATTATGCTTTGCGCTTATGTTTACGTTTGGCGGGACGATGCTCGGCGGAATATGGGCCGACATGAGCTGGGGGAGGTTCTGGGGATGGGACCCCAAGGAGAACGGGGCGCTGATGACTGTATTGTGGACAGCTGTTGCGATACACGCAAAGTGCATGAGGCTCTGCAGCGACAGGATATTTTTGGGACTGGCTGTTGTGGGCAATATAGTTGCCGCGTGGGCTTGGTTTGGAGTCAACTTGATGGGAGTTGGCCTGCACGCCTACGGATTTATAGACGGAGGGTGGTTTTGGTTCTTTCTGTTTGTTGCGAGCCAAGTACTGACCCTTCCTTTGTGCATTTATAAATACAGGGAAAGAGCGGGGAATGAAGCCGTGGAGGCTGCAAAAAAAATATAGGAAAAATAAGCTTGTATTTGCGCGTAAAATCCGCAAATTAGATTGGATAAAAATGCGAGGTGTAGCTTAGCCTGGTAGAGCGCTACGTTCGGGACGTAGAGGCCGGAGGTTCGAATCCTCTCACCTCGACCATTTTGAAAGCCTGTAAACTTCAACGTTTGCAGGCTTTTTTGTTTGTCTATCACTGAATTAAAAACCTTCCGAAGGCTTTTGAATGATTTTGAAAGGCAAGCAAAAATCACAAAAAAGCATTGATTTAAGGTCAAAAATTTGCGATAAATTTGCGATATATGAAGGTCGCAAAATGCAGGATTAACGGCAAAGACGGTTATGTATGCTCGTATAAAGAAGACGGGAAGTACCGCCGTAAGTATTTTTATTCAAAAAAAGACGCAGAATCTTTCAAGCGTAATCTCGAAATTTCCGAGACGCCGCTCAAAAAAAAGCTTTTATCACTTAGCGTATCCCAAATAGACGACATCTTTTCGGCTTTGAGTATTATTCCAAATGGAAGAACTCTTACAGAAGCCGTAAAGCTTGCATGGCAATATGAATCCGGTGCGGATATGTCTAAGCTAAAATCAAGCTTTATTGAAATCAAGCTTGCCAAGAGAATGTCGCCGTCGCATATGAAACATATCGTTTCCAGGCTTGACGATTTCTGTGCCCATTTTCCGTCGTTTGCTTCGGCCACTCCGTCGGCTATATTGGATTATATCAGAAGCAGGGGAGGACAAAAAACTATATTACATTATCGTAGTACTATTTCGGATTTTTTTAGTTATTGTTTTCGCAAGGGCGCCATAAAGTCAAATCCGTTCGACAAACTTTATTTCGACGATTTCCGTGTTGAAACGCAAAAGGTGGAAATAGGTTTTTTGTCCGTCTTGCAAGCGCGCGATTTCTTGTTGCTACTTGAAGAGAAATATCCCCAGTATTGCAAGTTTTACGCATTATCACTTTTTGCCGGAGTCCGAATTGACGAATGTGAACGCTTCAAAAATGAATTTATTGATTACGAAGATAAATCCATTACTTTTCCAAAGGAAATTGTAAAAGGCGGTAAAATGGCTTGGATTGTACGAGATTATGAACCCAATTTATGGGCTTGGCTTGAAAAATACAGAAATTTTGACTTTAAGCGTCCGTCGAATACTCTACGTACAAAGATAGGAAAGATATTAAATTTACCGCATAACTTTGCGCGCCATACTTTCGCAACCTACCATCTAAGTCTTTATAAAGATGCGGAACGCACGCGCTTTATCACTCGCCATACAAATGCGCAAACCTTGCAGAATCATTATTTCGGAGCTCTTGTGGATAAGGAAATAGCCAAGTCATATTTCGAGATTTTGCCTAATTGTAAAAGCAAAACAGAGAACTCTTGACACAATGTGCTATACTTACTTGTATTATTTTCATGAAACTTATACCATCCGCACATTTCAAAAGGCGCTTATTAGAGCGTGGCGTCACTTGGAAGGATTGCGAGGAAACCGTGGCTTCGCCAGATAGAAAGTCTTCTCAGTATAAAGGAGTGAATGGTGGTGTGGTTCATAAATACGAAAAAGATTTTGCCGATAGGACAATTGTGGTTGTCATTGGAGAAAAACTCCCAAAAAGCGACAATGTTCTTGCAATAACAGCGTGGAAGACCGACAAACAATGAATATGATACAAGTTAAATCAAAAATGGTTCCGGTTGTTGAACTTGATCCGGAAACTCATGCAGTCTATATCAGATTCTCTAACTGCAAGGTCGTAAAGACTATTGATGATAGTATCGGCCGTTCTATCGTAACTATTGACATAGACTCTAAGGGAAATGTCGTAGGTGTTGAACTCATCGGCATAAAAAAGTTTTCTATTTCCGGAGCAGTAAAACTTCTTTCTAAAAGAATAGAAAATATACCAGATCTTGCAAACGCAAGTATTTGCGCTTCCTGTGCTCAGTAATTTCAATCAAAACCGGATTTATAAAAAAGACCGCCATTTAAGGCGGTTATTTTTTTTCCCGCTCCTTAAAAGGCTTTGCGGGCGCAAGAAAATTTTCTACTTTACACCCCAAAATTTTTCCCCAAGATTTGTGGTAGAGATTTGAAAAAGAATATCCAATTTATGGGCAACGTACTACTCAAATTCTTTAAATATTATTTTTATTAAAGGATTATGGAATAGTGTTCTGCATAGAACGTTATAGTATGTTTTTATTAAGCTTTTTTGGCTTTGTTTTCAAAGTATAAAGCTGCCCACGTGTAAATGATTGTTATCAGATTTATGACTGCCCAGGCGTCTTTGTCGCCAAGATGTATCGGCAATACCGGATTATACAGCACAGTCAATCCCCCGAATATCCATTTTGCCCATTCTGTTTTAAACTTGACTGCGGAATACAGGCAGACGCCGCTTGTAAATAACCTTAGCAACATGTAGTAGCCATCAAATAAGTCGCGCGGATCTGCAATGCTTCCAATTAAGAGAAATAATGAAAGAAGGGCATATAGTCGAGGTATCGGTTTCCCCTTAGTAATTGTTAAAAATTTTTTTAATAGACATCCTGCTATAATAATAATTAATAGTGGCAATGTATAAAATAGTGCAACGTAAAATATCTCTTTATATCTCTCTATTTTATTTTTGTGTTCTACTCGTTCTTTGTATTCGGAAATTACCTTGTTTTGGTCACAAGCTGGAAGCTGTAAGAATTTGATGAATTCATAATCAGTGTAATCCGATGTTACATCGTAAATATCATCGAGTCTTTTTTCGGCTTGGTCAAGGGGAATATCTCCGCCAAAAAATTCCCGATAGGCTTCATGCGGATCTATGTAATCGTACTTTTTATTTATGGAAACGAGCGCGTTTATTACGCCGCCCATTCTCAAATTTTCGTCTCCGACGCGCTCTTTTATCAGGCGCATTGCACGGATCGTATTCCGAAATTTCTCCAAATTTGCGTCCGACGGATCAAACGCAAAACCTTTGCGTTCGTAGGGGTTGGTTGGGGCGGGATATTCCTGAATGGTGTAATCGGGAGCTTCGTAGAGTTTGGGAGCCTCTATTTTAAAATCTTCGGGAATGAAGACTGACTGTGTGTTATAAAATTCGGGTTCTACTATTGCTATCTCCCCTCCCAAAACAGATACACCCATTGCCATTATTGTGAATATTAGAACATTTTTTTTTAGATTATTCATCTTCGTGGGCATTTCTTATATATATAATTCTCAAAAAACTATTAAAGTAAATAAGGAAATCTTGCACAATACACTTTAATTTGAAAATGGCATTTCAAAAATTCTTTGCCCTAAAATAAAGCCTTCGCGGGCGCAAGAAAATTTTCTACTTTACACCCCAAAAATTTTTCCCCAACATTGGATTCAGAGACTTGAAAAAGAGTATCCGTTGGCGGGCATTGCGTGAGCCGCCCGCCCACTCCTCCAATCCAATGGCTTTCCCTTTCGCTCTCCTCCTTGCGGGGTAGGCGGAAGTTTGCGAAGCAATCCGCCGTAGGGGCGTAAGCCCCTCAATGGAAGCCCGTACTACGGGGGGCAAACTTATCAATAGAATAATCCTTCACAGCGGAAGAGTGCTGCTGTTTTAAAGTCGCCTTAACTCTGCCGCATAAACTACAATAGCGAAATTATTTTTAGATGGGATTATTTTACGTATGCAGATTATAGCTCTTTAGCTCTCCTGCCAAAATAAATCCGCCTACTCAATAAAATATCTATGCCTTGTTTCTAAGTCTGTCCCATAGCGCCACGGCGCGCGACTTCACCGCATCGCCAGCCCTCTCTATTTGCGCGCGCCTCGCTTCTATATTTTCGTTGGCTATGTCGGACAAATCCTTCAAATTGTACATGTATGCGTCTTCAATCTCAGCGCAACTTTCCTCTATATTCCGCGGAACTGCAAGGTCTATCAAAAATATCGGCCTGCCTCCCCTTTTAGAAACCGCCGACTCAACCATGCCGCGCTTTATTATCGGTTCCTTCGACAAGCTCGCGCACAGAACTATGTCGTACCTACAAAGCCCGCCAAGCGCGTCTTCCATGTCCGCAGATGCGCAGCCTATTTTCGCCGCCAGCGCGTCAGCGTTCGCCCTCGTGCGGCTGCATACCGAGATGTCCAATCCTCCCCTAACGTATAGGGCGTCGGAAACAAGCTTTCCTACTTCTCCCGACCCTATCAACAATATCTTGGCTTTCCCTATGTCCTCAAATATTCTCAATGCAAGCTCGGCGCACACGCTCCCAACGCTTATCTTTCCGCGCCCTATCTCCGTGTTTGTCCTTACCCACTTTGCGCAGTGTATCGCCTTCTGAAATACTGTATTCAAGACCGGCCCGCAATGTCCGGCCCCGCGGGCCCTCTCATATGCAGCCTTTACTTGCCCCAGAATCTCCGTTTCGCCTGTCATCTGCGACTTTAATCCGGACGCAACGGAAAAAATATGCTCTATCGCATCTTCACCTTCCGCTACCTTTCCCAGCGATACAAATTCTCCGCCGTTTGCGCCGTATACAGCCTTCGCCGCCTTACCGGCAGCCTCCGCGTCCACAGACACCAAATACATTTCCACTCTGTTGCATGTGCTCAACAACAGCATTTCGTCCGCTATGCCGGCTGCCAATACGCCGCTCTCGGCTTCGCTGCACTTGTCCCCGGCAAGCCCGTACTTCCCCAATTCCGCCGACTCAACGGTCTCGTGCGATATCCCCGCCGCGTATATCATTTTACCTGCCGCCGACATCTCTCAAGCTATCCCAGCGCAAGCTCCCTCATCGCGGCGCAAAAATCCAACAATTTGCCGGATAACTCAGGATAACCCTTTACCGCCTTTTCGGCACCCTTTATTCGCCTGCCTATCTCAGCCGCGCAGATGTCTTCTATACCGCAGGCTCTCATGCGCTCTATTATCTCGTCCGGCTTGCGAATGCTCAAATTCGATGTAAATTCCTCCGCCTCGGCGTTGCCCATCGTCTCTGTCAGCGCTATTAGCGGAAACGTCTGCTTGCCCGACAACAAATCTGTCCCAAGCGTCTTTCCGGCGTCTTTTTCGCTCATAAACCAGTCGCACAAATCGTCGTATATCTGATAGGCTATACCGAGCTGCTTGCCGGCTTCTTCGGCTGCGTCTGTCCATCCGGGAACCCCTTTTACGCTCTTCGCCCCAAGCACGCACGCCAGTGAAAATAGCGCCGCAGTTTTCCCGTACGCTATGTCGTAGTACTTTTGACGCGTAACCCTGACGGTCTTGTCCGCAAGCGTCTGGCGTATCTCGCCTTCGCATATCGTCTTGACGCATGCTGCAACTCTCCTCGACGTATCCAAATCGTTCTCCTCGACGGCGAGTCCCATAGTGTGCGCAAATATCGCGTCGCCGAGCAGTATCGCCGTTTTTGCACCGTATTTGCTGTTGGCAGTCTCGGCGTTGCGCCTCATATTCGCGCCGTCTATTACATCGTCGTGTATCAGCGTTGACAAGTGTGTAAGCTCGACTATCGCGGCTCTCCTTATAAGCGATTCGTCCCACTCGCTGCCTGCGTTTGCAGCCGCAAATACGAGCGTCGGCCGTATAAATTTACCCTTTGGTGATATCGACTCTTTTGCCGCCGCCCTTACTTCCTTCTCGAAGGTCTTTACCTGCGACGCCAAAAAACCTTCAAACGCCCGAAAAAGTGCGCCCATTTGTATGGATACCCTGTCGAACGGATTGGAATTGTGTTTATAATTATTCACCGTATCAAACTTTGTCCGCAATAGATTTTTTCGCAATTAAAAAATGTTTCACTCCGCATTTTTATTCGTGCCGCCCCCAGCCGCTCCGGCATCTTCCATCTTCCTTTTAAGCGCAAGCTGCCCGCATGCGGCCTCTATCCCGGCCCCTTTTTCGCGCCGCAGTGTGTACGACACCCCAGCTTCGTCGAGAACCTTCGCAAACGCCGCGCGCCTCCCTGCCGGGCTCCTCTTCCATTCGAGCCCCTCGACGCGGTTGTACGGTATGAGGTTTACGTGCGCGTGCAGCTCGCGGGCGATTTTCGCAAGTTCTCTGGCCTGCAAAAACGTGTCGTTTACCTTTTCTATCATTATGTATTCGAGCGTTATCATGCGCCCGCACACAGACGAGAATTTCTTTGCCGCGCGTATCAGGGCCGATAGCGGATATTTTTTGTTTATCGGCATTATCCGCGACCTCACTTCGTCGGTCGCCCCGTGCAGGCTTATCGCCAGCCTGTACGGAAAGCCGATTTCTGCGAGTTTCTCTATCCTGTCGGCTATCCCGCAGGTCGAAACCGTTATCCGCCGCGCTCCAAACCCGAATTTGTCGGAGGCGTTAAATATGGCAAGAGCCGCCATCAAATTGTCAAAGTTTACAAGCGGCTCCCCCATTCCCATCACGACTATATTCTCAAACTCGAACTTGGCCTCTTTTTTGCCGTTTTCCACACTCCTCTTTACGAACGGCAGCGCCTGTGCGACTATCTCGCATGCGCTGAGATTGCGCACAAATCCGCGCATTGCCGAGGCGCAAAACCTGCACCCGCATGCGCATCCGACTTGCGTACTCACGCACAGCGTCTTGCGTATCTTGCCATCGTCGTCGGACGGGGCTTCAAGCAACACGCACTCCACAAAATTGCCGTCGGAAAGCTTAAACAGATATTTTTTCGTGCTGTCGTCGGACTTCCTGTCGCCCACCATTGCGGCAGGCTCAAAGTCGAACCTCTCAGAAAGATATTCAGCAAGCTTCGACGGTATCGACGGAAATTCGTCCGGCTTGAAAATTTTTTTAGCGTAAACACTGTCGAATATCTGCCTCGCCCTGAATTTCTCAAATCCGTCGCCGGTCAATATCTCCGCGAGTTCGCGCGAAGACAGCGTGTAAAACGATATCTTCTGAATCGGCATGCTAGCTGTCGCCCGGCGCGCCGGTTATAGATTCTCGTTGGAAATCGGGCGCCATGTGTCTCTGTCGAGAGATTTGTTTTCATCGCTAACCCGTTTCAAGTACGAATCGGCGCTTCTGGTCTCGCCGGTTATTACAGAGCCTATTGGGGTTCTCTTGGCGTCGTCCCGCACATTTTCTGCGGTGTTGCAGGCTGCAAACGCCAAGATGGCGGCGCACGCAAGCGTAAGTATTGCAGTTTTCATATTATTTCGAGTTTTGCTTGTTTGCTATTTCCTCGACTTGCGGTTGCGGGCAAGCTCGCGCATGTCAACGGCTATGTCGTCGGCTTCAAAAATCTCTGAGCCGAGCAGGTGTTCAAATATGTCTTCAAGCGTCACAACCCCTGTAAGTGACGCAAATTCGTCCACAACTATTCCCATTTGTTGGTGGTTCTTTATCAGCTGCCTCATCACAGACAGCGCGGACCCGTTCTCGGGGACAAATATCGGCGGCTGCATGAAATCGGATATTTTTGCGTTGTTGCGGTCACCGGCAACAGCGGTTAGTATATCGCGCCGGCGCACTATCCCGACTATATTGTCGATAGTGTCAGAATACACGGGTATTCTCGAGAAGTTCAGGTTCGGGTTCTCTTTGAAAACCTTTTCGACAGTCATATCCTTGTCGAGCGCCATAACTACGGTTCGCGGCGTCATTATTTCGGATATTGTGACGTCGTCGAGCGACAGCGAGTTCGCTATGAGGTCGCGTTCCTGCGGGGATATCAGCCCGTCTTTTTGCCCCTTCTCGGCGAGCATTATTATTTCGTCGTCGCTGAGGTCGCGCATATGGCGTTTCTTACGCGTTATTTTCCCAATCATCCAAGCTGAAAACTTTGAGGCTGGCTTCATTATTATTCTAAGCCAGTGCAGGGGATACACAAGCCACGGCTGTATCGCAGGCCTGTAAAATATCCCGAAATTTTTAGGCAGTATCTCAGAAAAAAATAGAATGGATACAGTCATTGCCGCCGGAAAGACATATCTTGTGGCTGGTCCCGTCCCCATTATCATCGCAAACTGCGCTCCGGCGAGCGTCGCCCCGAATGTGTTTGCTATTGTGTTTGCTGTAAGTATTGCGGAGGTTGTTTCGTCTATATTTTCAACAAACTTTTCAAGCAGCTCTCCCCTTTTGCCGTATTTTCTTTTAAGCGCCTCTATTTCAACGGAGGTCGTGCTCAGCACCATCGCTTCGAGCGTCGAGCAAAATGCCGACACTCCGAGGGTCAAAATCACTATTATAACCAAATATATCATTTTGGGCTATTAGAAATTTTTTCCGCGCGGATTTCAATTCTTTTATTTCCGTTTTCAACTTGAAAGCCCCTAAAAACGGCACTTAATCCTGGCGGACTGCCGATTGGGCGCACCATTGAGCGTAGCTTTTTGACGAATTTTCCTCCCTAAATAATATTTGCGGGCACTCATATGGGTGTATTTCCGAGAGCCTCGCGATTGCCGCTTCAAGTTTTTCGGGAGACGTCTTTATATATATTGGGAATTCTTCGGAGTTTTCCACTTTCCCTTTCCACCTATATATTGACGTTATCGGAGATCCGATTTGCGCGCATGCCGCAAACCTTTCAAATACCAGAGTTTCGGCTATCAGCTTTGCGGATTCCGCTCCGGCGCATGTTGTCTCTATTACAGCTACTTTATTTTCCATGTTATTGCCTATTTGTGTTGTTTAAATTTTTATTGACTATTTCGGATTTTAACTCAAACATTTATATCAAGCCAAAGGGGACGGCGCATACAAATTACGCTTCGGGGTGGAGCATCTTTTTTTTTATATCTTTGCCTGGGAGGTAAGCCGGCTTTGATTTTTACAAAAACAATACAATATATAAAAGGAAAAAATATGTTAAATCGCAGAAACTTCTTAAAGGGCGCCGCAGTAGCCGGCGGTCTTATGGTTCTTCCGTCTTGGAGCATTGGAAAAACGCCTGGCCCGAATTCCAAGCTTAGAGTTGCGGTGGTAGGTGTCGGCGGCAGAGGCAGCGCGGTAATTTCCGCTTTCAGAAATTCCCCTCATGTGGAATTCGCCGCATTTTGCGATGTTGACGATACCATGGCGGCAAAAACATACAAAGAATTTCCTACCGTTCCACGCTTCCGCGACTTCCGCGTAATGCTCGATAAAATGGATAAGCAGATAGACGCTGTGACTGTTGCAACCCCCGACCACATGCACTATCCGATAGCTGCATGGGCGATAGCCAAGGGCAAGCACGTCTATTGCGAAAAGCCCCTCACCCGCACAATTTGGGAGGCAAACGAACTCAAAAGGCTCGCCGACAAGGCTGGCGTAATTACCCAAATGGGCAACCAGGGACACACAAACGAGGGCTGGCGCGTAATCAAGGAATGGTACGACGCTGGCATTATTGGACAGATTGAAGACATTTATATCTGGACAAACCGCCCGATTTGGCCCCAGGGACAGCTAAAAATGCCGAAAGGACAGCCTGTTCCCTCGACTCTCGACTACAAACTTTGGCTCGGCGTCGCGCCCTATCAGCCCTACTCGAAAGAAATACTTCCGTTTAATTGGCGCGGTCTGCGCAACTACGGAACGGGTGCTGCCGGCGACATGGCCTGCCACTTCCTCGACGTTCCCTATTCGGCGTTCGACCTCGGCTATCCGATGAGCATAGTCGCAAACTCGACTCCGTTCGACGATTACAGCTGGCCGACTCAGGCTTCGAGCGTAATGACGTTCCTCAACAAGCGCGGCGTCAACAACCGCATACGTCTGCATTGGTACGATGGCGGGCGCAGGCCGAAAGAAATAAAGCGCGTCGATCCCGAATTTATAAAGCCGGATCCGAAGAATCCATGGAATCGCGCGAACTGCACTTTCATAGTCGGCACGAAGGAAACCGTATATACAAACGAGTACGGAAGCGAAACCTACATCTATCCGCGCCCGAGAATGAAGGAGCTCGCCAAGAGCGGCGCTCTCCCCAAGAAGACCATCGCGCGTTCGACCAATCCCGGAAATCCGCATATGGAATGGGCAATGGCGTGCCTTGCTGGCAAGCAGTCCATGGGCAACTTCAACTACGCCGCTCCGTTTACGGAAATGGCGCTGCTTGGCATGATAGGCATACTTTTCCCCGGAAGGGAACTGAAATACGTACCCTCGACACTCAGCTTTGCAAATTGCCCCGAGGCCGACAAGTACGTAAAGTCTCTGTACGCCTACAACAAGGAGTTTCTTCCCTCCAAAATGAGGATTTAAGCTCGATTTTCGATTGGGCGAAGCTTTTGGCTTCGCCCTTTTTTTTATGCCCACTGCAAAATTTCCAATAATGCGGTTTGAAATTTTAAATGCGAAATGCGCCGCAAAATAAAAAAATTCTTCCGCAGGGCTCCGGAGATCGAAGCTAATTATCGGCTTTGAATGTCTGCAATATCCTGAATTTTAGGGGCGCAAAGTGAATATTTTATTGGGATTGAAAAATTTTATTGATTTTAATTTGAACACAAATAAAGTAATAGCCTTTTAATTCAATGATATCTTGTCGAATCGTTAGGTTTGGCGGGGTATCATCATATAGGCATTTTACATAACCATAGCAAAATGAAGCAGATAAACTTAAACTCTACCATCAGGACACAAATAGGCGGCAACTCGGCGAAACGCTATCGCAAGAGCGGCCAAATTCCCGCAGTTATTTACGGCGAAAGCGGCGAAAAGAACCTCCTGATAGATGAAAAGAGCCTCGTTGCAGCCTTGAAACAGGTTGCAGGTAAGGCTGTCCTTATAGAATTGGCGTTCTCCGACGGAACGGAATCGCGCTATGCAATGCTTAAAGACGTGGCGCGCAATCCCTTGACTTCGGCAGTTGAGCATGTCGACTTTATTGAAGTCGTAAGGGGCAAACCCATGCATGCGACTCTTCCGCTACATTTCTTTGGCGAATCTTACGGCGTTAAAAACGAGAACGGCGTCATAGAAATACACGAACACGAAGTCCGCGTAAAATGCCGTCCCCGCGACCTGCCGGAATTGATTGAAATAGACGTCACCAACTTGAAAGTCGGCGAGGCAATCCACCTCAAAGATGTCAAGGCTCCGGAAGGAGTTGAATTCGAGTCTGACCTCGAAGACGTTCTTTGCACTTGCAACCTCGTGGAAGAAGAGGTTGAAGAACCTGCGCCTGCGCCCGCCGAGGGTGAAGCTCCGGCCGCTGACGCAGCGAAAGACGCGGCTGCTCCCGCTAAGGATGCTGCTCCCGCGAAGGGCGCTGCTCCTGCAAAGAAGTAAAATTTTCGGCGCTTTTGCGCCAATGTTCTTTAAAAGGCAAATATGTCCGTCAATATCGCAGTCGGCCTCGGAAACTCCGAAGCCCGCTACGCGCTCACAAGGCACAATGCCGGGGCCATCGTTCTCGAAGGCCTCGCGAAGTCTTGCGGAGTGCCGTTTATGCGCTTCAACAAATATGCAAATGCTTATTTGGCGAAAGGCTCGATTGGGTCTTGCGATTTAATATTCGCGTTTGCCGAAGGGTATATGAACGAAAGCGGGAAATCTCTCGCAAAAATTCTAAAATACCTGAAAGCCGACATATCCTCCGTAGCTGTAATCTACGACGACATCACTCTTGAAGTCGGGAGAATGAAGCTCACAGTTGGAGGATCTTCCGGCGGCCACAACGGCGTAGCGGATATCATGGAACGCTGCGGAAATTCCTTTGCGAGAATTCGCATAGGGGTAGGGGCAAAGGCAGATAAGCGAATGGATTTGGCAGACCATGTGCTCGGAAAGCTCTCTGAACATGATCTTGCGGCAATCGGAAATCTTCCGGTAAAATTATGCTTTGAGTTGCTCGTTTCAAAGGGAATTGAGGCGGCCCAAAACGTGATAAATCGGAAATAGTAGGATTTTTCGGCCTCCGTGCTTTCAGACGTAAGTTGTGGCAGGCAGATGGCGCTTTGGGGCGCCTGCGGCGTTTCTAAAATCATTTGGAGCGCAGTCTGGTTTCTTGGGAAAACAGCTTGCGGTTAAGGCAAAAGCAACGGTTGATTTTCCGACTTGAAAAATCTGGAATTGGCTGGAGGACAATCCGCGACTGGATGCCTCTCAAAGACTCTCAGGCTTGCTCTTAAAGCGAGTTCTTCACCGCAAAGCGCGCGAGCCGAAAGTCACCAATAATTTGCGGTTTGATTCTTGCGAAGGAAATTTTTTCTTGTCGGGAAGTTGGCAAAACCATTTGCGGTTTCATTTTATCGGCTAAAGAATATACTCAATGGCACGGCATGCAAATCCAGTAAAGTTTTTCTCTATGAGAAACTGCGTTCAATGGATTGAAATTTCATTCATTGATTGCGTTCCCATTTGTGGAGATGGAGAATTTCTTGACAATGGTTTGGCTTGTAGGGCAGAGATAGACGAGAATTCGGCTGTATTGCGAAATCCGCTTGGTTAAGTACAGGCTGCTATTTAATTGGAGATATGAGGTTGTATTCATATTATTAATCCAAGATTTTAGTTGAGCCTGTCGGCAACGATGCAGTTTTCATAAGATATTGCATTTTTGCTGTCCAAGAAAGGTGCTTCGAAATTGCAAAAGGCATTTTTAAGCTAAATGCGAATTCACTGCTTTGAAGATATAAGATCTTTTCGGTCGATGAAAAAAATATCGCATGGTACTGGGCAGCTTTCTGAAAGGTTTGAAGGTCTCAAATACGCTTGGGGCACTTCGGATTGGGAAAAGTCGTCGCGCACGAAAATTCTTATCGCTTTACAAGGTGCGCCTGATTGCAAGTCAAGTTTCCGTTTAATGCGGACGGATTTTAGGGACTGTGCTTTGGTTTGCGGTTTAAAAATATTAGGTTTTTAAACAGACGCTTCAATCGGCATGAGTGAAACTTGGAAGTCGGCGGAAATGCAACATGTTTTACTCTTGCGGTAGACGGCGAAATCAGCTCCAGATAGAAACCTGCTGAAAAATTCCATGCAAAATCTCAAAAAAATCGGGTTTCAGAATTCTTGAAGCCTCGAGGATATTTGGTGTTCACATACCAAATTCCAGCAAAATCGGATTTCTGGATAGGCTCGGCACAGTTTGCTTTCCTATGGCGGTTTGCAAAATGCTCTAAAACGGACATAGCCTTGGCAGATTAAAAGTTCTGCCGGAACTCTCGAGGCTGCGGCTTTTAAAGGTCCGCATTAGATTTTCGAGATGCCATATAATTTTGACAAACATAAAAAACAAAGACAATTTAAACAAACACAACATATGAATACCAAGAAGTATAAAGCAACGTTTATCCTCGACACGAGAGGTTATACAGAGCCTGTCGAAACGCTCATAGAGAAGATAAAGTCCGTAGTCGAATCTTGCGGCTGCAAGATAGAGTCTGTGGAAAATCTCGGACAGAAGAGTTTTGCCCGCACGACCGACCGCAACTTTCCCGCGGGAATTTATGTGGACGTAAACTATGAAGGTGAATCGTCGTCGAACGCGCTTATAAAGGAAAAATTCCGCCTCGACAAGACGGTAAACCGCATACTCGTGCTCTCGAAGTAACTCTAAACTCCGTAAAACGATGTCCTCGTTCAACAAAGTAATTTTGATGGGCAATTTCACGCGCGACCCCGAGTTGAGACAGACTCAGAGCGGGACGAGCGTTTGCCGTTTTTCTATCGCCGTGAACCGCTCGTACAATTCCCAAGACGGTTCCACTCGCGACGAGACTTGTTTTGTTGAAGTGGATTCCTTCGGCAGAACGGCGGAAAATATCGCCAAGTTTTTCTCGAAGGGGCGTCCGATACTGATAGAGGGAAGGCTCAGGCAGGATTCATGGGAAGACAAGCAGACAGGGCAAAAGCGCACAAAGCTGCTTGTAGTTCTCGAAAGATTTGAGTTTGTCGGGTCTTCCCGCGACCAGCAGAGTGGCGGGTATGACGGCGGAGACTATTCTTCGTCTTCACCGGCCCCGCGCCAGCAGCGTCAGCATGCGCCCGCTCCCCGCAACGAGGATCTTGAGGACGACGATGTTCCATTTTGATATGCGCCGGTCTATTGCGATTAATTTCAATTAAAAAAAGTAAACAAATATGGCTACAACCAAAGTATTAATATTAAAGCCCGTCGAAAACCTGGGTGGAGAAGGCGAACAAGTCACCGTAAAAGCGGGGTACGCCCGCAATTTCCTTTTCCCCAAGAAGGTTGCGATTCCCGTAAACAAAGCCAATAAAAAGCAAATTGAAGCCCTCATAAAAGCGCGCGAGCTGCGCGAAGCCAAAGAGCTTGAAAACGCGCAGGCGCTTGCCAAGGTGCTGGCCGATATGTCGATTGCGTTCGCCGTAAAGACCGGCGAGGGCGGAAAGCTGTTCGGATCCGTCACAGCGGCCGATTTGCTCGCCAAGATTGCCGAAGGCGGCGTAGAGTTGCCCAAGAAGGCGATACACCTTGCAGCTCCCGTCAAGGAGCTTGGCAAGCATACTGCCCAGATAAAGCTCCATCACGACGTAAAGGTCGATTTCAGCTTTGAGGTAGTCTCGGAAAATCCGATAGAAGAACCGGCTGCCGCCGAAGAAAGCAAGAAATAATCCTTTCGGAGTCAAATTCCGATGGAGGAAAATTTTCCACAAAAAAAAACCGCGGGGCGACGAAAAAGTGGCTCCGCGGCTTTTAAGTCTGAAGGCGCGGCATCTATTTTTGAGCGCGATCTTCCGCATAATGTGGACGCGGAGGAGGGTGTGCTTGCGAGCATCATGCGCGATACTTCCTCCGACGTAATAACTACGTGCATTTCCTCTAAAATCCGCGAGGATTACTTTTTTAAGCCTTCGCACAAGATTATCTATTCGGCAATGCTCGCGCTCTACAACCAAAAGCGCGAGATAGACGAAATAGTGCTTGCCGAATATCTAAATTCGCGAAATTTGCTCGAAGATGCAGGAGGGGTTGTTGAAATAAGCCGCATAGCCGGTCGAATAGAGACTCCCGCGCATTTTCAGGAGTGGCTTTCCATAATACGCGAGAAGTATTTTTTGCGCACGCTCATACACGCGTGCTATAATGCAATAGAGGGCGCGTATCAAAATACAGGCAGCATCGACTATTTTATAGAGTCTGTTGAGGAAAAAATTCTCGGAATTTCCCAAGACAGAGTCGGCGACACTGTAAAAAAAGCCGACGCTCCCGACCAAGTTGACGCGGCTGTCGAGCGGATAAGGGCCCTAATAAAAAATAAGGGTGAAATGATTGGCGTTCCGACCGGATTTACGCGCCTCGACGAGCTTATGGGCGGGCTGCACCCGAATGAGATGATTGTAATAGCCGGCCGCCCAGGGACTGGCAAGACTTCTATTGCTTTAAACATCGCCGAAAAGGCCCTGTTCGGCAAAGAGCCTGTACCTACTTTGATATTTTCGCTCGAGATGCTCGCGGAGCAGCTGCACCAGCGAATCATAGCCTCCCGTGCGCGAATCGACCAGCATGCGCTCGGAAGGGGCATGATAAAGAAGGAGGCGCTTGCCGACATATCCGCAACTGCCAAAGAATTGAAAAACGCCCCGCTCTGGATTGACGACACTGCCGGCATTTCAATACTCGAGATGCGCGCCAAGGCGCGGCGGCTAAACCAGCAGCTCGGCGGGAATCTTGGGCTTGTGATTGTGGACTATCTTCAGCTCTTGCGCGGCAGCGACCCGAACCTTCCGCGAGAGCAGGAAGTTGCCGAAATATCGCGCGGAATGAAGGCTATGTCCAAGGAGCTCAGGGCGCCGGTTATAGTTCTCGCGCAGTTAAACCGCGAGTCCGAGAAAGAGACCCGGCCGCCCCGCGCGAGCGACTTGCGCGAATCGGGTTCAATAGAGCAAGACGCCGACGCCATTTTACTCTTGAGCAGACAGCGAAAATCTGCCACTGATGACGATGCAACTTCAAATTCGCAGTGGCTGATACGCGCGGAACTCGCCAAACAGCGCAACGGCCCGACCGGCGTTGTGACTTTGCTTTTCAACAGAAACTATACCCGCTACGAAAATTATTCCCTCAGAGACGATGTCGATATTTAACAAGCATAGAATTTTTTGTCCGCGAGCGTTTGAGCTGCGGAGAATCGCTGCGGGGATCGCGGCGGGGATTGTATTTTCGCTTTGCGGCGGGGTGTACGCCCAGCAAGTTCCTGTAATGCCTGGCTTCGGGACAGCGAAACAGATTCCCGACGAGCAGCGCACTATAAACAATGTCAACGTAAATATAGAGGGCAAGCAGAACGTCTCAAAAGAGGCAGTGTACGCGCATATACGCCTTAGAAAGGGAATGAAGTTCGACCAGCGCGCTCTCGACCAGTCCATACGCTCGATTTACTCCACCGGATTTTACGACTTTGTCGACGCAAAAAGAAGCGTGGACTCAAACGGGAATCTCGACATTGATTTTACGATTATCCCCAAGTACAGGGTTTCGCAAATAGCGTTTAGCGGCAACAAAACGTTTTCTGGGGCGAGGCTGCAGAAGGAAATCGACACGTATGCAGGGGCGCCGCTAAGCGAAGTCGCGGTAAAGCGCGACGCCGATAAAATTAAAGCCTATTACCAAAAGAAGGGATACTCGCTTGCAAAGGTAAATTATTCGATAGAGCGAAATGACGACACAGGTGTCGGGGCGGTTGTATTTGAAATAGACGAGGGCGGCGACATTGAAATTCAAAATATACGCTTTACAGGCGACCCGCGCGTCGAGAAGCAGTACGGCTTTTGGAGCAAAATAGGCCGTTTTATGTTCGGAGACAAGGGCAAGGATTTCGACTCGGTCGATTTGCTTTCGGAGATGAAGACCGATACTTGGATTCCGATAATATCTCACATAACTGATAACGGGAGGTTCAAGGAGGAGGACTTTCAGGCGGATATAGAAAAACTCCGCAAATTTTATCGCGACCACGGCTATCTCGACGTCGAAATCGATGATTCAAAAATAAAATTTGAATTTCCGGACGAAGACACTCCCGGGGATATGGATATTGTTATAAACATAGTTCCCAACCATCAATACAAAGTCGGGAAAGTGTCGTTTAAAGGAAACACTCTGAAGGGTTTTTCCGACAGCGAGTTGATGAAGTTTGTGGACTACTTTGATTTGACCGAGGGCAATGTGTTTTCACCATCGAAGGTTGACAAACTGATAGAGCAAATACGCGAATATTACGGAGAGTTCGGCTATGTAGATACGATAGTAAGGGTATTGCGCCGCCCGAATGTAAATACAGACAACATCGACCTGATAATAGACATTATCGAGAGCAAGATGTTTCACCTTGAATCTATAAACATTCAGGGCAACGACAAGACGAAAAGCGAAGTAATTATCCGCGAAATTGCGATGGAACCCGGGGCAATATTCGATTTGCACCGAATGAAAATTTCCGAAAACCGCTTAAAGGAAACGCGCTTTTTCGACGAAGTGACGCTGTCTCCCGAGGAGACGAATATTCCGCAGCGCAAAAATCTGAGAATAGCGGTAAAAGAGGGAAGGACGGGAAACCTTACTTTTGGAGCGGGATTCAGCACGGTTGAAAGCCTCGTGGCGACTGTCGAAGTGACACAGAGCAATTTTGACTACTCCAACTACAATAATTATTTTCAGGGCGCTGGGCAGAAATTCAGGGTCCGCGGCACTATAGGTTTGGAATCAAACCAGATTATAATAAGCTTTGAAGAGCCGTGGGTATTCAACCGCGAGCTCGCCTACGGAATAGACTTGTACCGCACAGACTCCGACTACTATTCCGATTATTATTCCGAAATGCGCCTTGGCGTGACAAACTACCTTCGCAAGCGCATATACGGGGATATAGAGGCGCGCTTGGCGTACAAGCTCGAGCTCGTCGATATTTACAATGTCGACAATAAAATCCGCGGAAATGTAATACCAGAACAGGATATAGGCAGCCGTTCGCTGTCGCAAATAAGCCTGTCTTTCCTGAGGGATACGCGCGACAGCTATATGACCCCGACGCGCGGAACGAGACTTGAATTGATACAGGATTTGGCCGGCGGCCCCCTCATGGGTCAAACCAATTTATACCGCATAGAGGCGCGCGCAGGCTGGTGGATTCCGACGTTTGATTTTGGCAAGCAGGTGTTCTCGATAGTCGGCAGAACGGGTACAGTGCAGGGCTACGGCGGAAAGGACGTTCCGTACTTCGAAAGGTTCTTCCTAGGCGGCGGGTACAATATGCGCGGCTTCAAATACAGGAAAGTCGGCAAGCTCGACCCGACCACCGAAGAGCCTTTGGGCGGAAACACTTTTGCGTTTGTGTCGGCTGAATATTCGATAGAGTTGTTCAATCCCGTGCGTTTTGCCGTATTCTACGACATCGGTTTTGTAAACAGCGACTCGTGGGATTGGAATCCCTCCGACTATTGCTCCGACTTTGGCTTTGGCTTCCGCGTGTTGCTAATGGGCGCCCCCATGAGAATAGACCTCGGCTTCCCATTGAAATCGGACGAGTACAACGACGACGGCATGCAGTTTAACTTCTCGTTCGGCACCGTATTTTAAAAAAATAAAATTTGTCTGAACATTTTTTTTAAAATTAAGACTAAACAAGAAAGAAATTATGAAAAAGATATCGCTTATATTAGCCGGCGTTTTCGCCGCGACAATGCTCCATGCCGCGACCAACATATATGTTGTGAACATGGCGGAGGTGTATTCCAACTATTACAAGGCCAAGGAAGCCGCGGCCCAGATAAAGACTTCTGTCGACGCCACCAACGCAGAGCTTGAAAAGATGAACAAGCAGCGCCAGGATCTGATGAAGAAAATTCAGGAAATCCAGACGAAGGCGCAGAATCCGGCGCTCGCAGAAGACGCCAAGCGCAAGATTCTCGAAACCGAGGCGCAGCCGATAATTGTCCAAATCCGCCAGATAGAGCAGAATATGGAAAATATGCGCCGCACAACTGCCCAAAAGCTTCAGGAAAACGCGGCCGGCATCCGTAAAATCCACATGCAGGAAATATCGGAGATAATTAAGACTGTCGCAAAGGAGAAAAATGCGGACTACATAATTGAAAAGACTGTCTGCCATTTTTCAAAGCCCGAAGCCGACATTACGCAAGACGTGATAAAGGCTGTCAACGCCAACGCGCCTGCCGCAAAGTAATCTCCCACAAATCTCCGCCGCAAATGCGGCGGCGATTTTTTTGGCAATCCCCTTTTAACCTTTGGGTTGCTATGATTCAGGGTTAGTAAAAAATTCTTTTGCGCGGCTGTCTTTTGCGCGAAAGAATTTTTTAGGCTTGCTTAGACAGCTTGTTTCCGGCGGCTTGATTGCAATCATGCGGGGCGTTTGAATGCGGGGATTTTTTGATGCGGCGTCCAAATGGGCTTTAATTTTTGCGTTGTCCGTTTTGAACGGGTGGCTAAATGCCGTGTTAAAGCAAAAAAAATGCTGGCTTTAAAATTTTCGCATTGCCGGGATTGGAATGATGTTTCCAAGTAATTGGCGGAGCGCGCCCGTTAAATGCGTAAAGCTATTTTAAATTTTTTAACGTGCCGTGAGGTATTAAGTGCGCGGGTTGAGTGCCAAATGGCATAGATTGCGCGGAATGCAAACATATGGGAAAATTTGAAAAAAACGCGGGAATTGTAGTGGACGTTTTGGCATCGTTCATAATTCCCGGCTTTGGACTGTTCCTGCAAAAGAGATGGAGGGAATCTGCCGCATTCTTTTTTTCGACTGTGCTCGCATTTCTGATAATGCCGATTGCCGCATACGTTCTATGGCTTTGTGGAATATATTATACATTGCGAATGGACTTGTCGCAAGAAGGTCGGTGAGCGAAAAAATATAATTAAAAATTTGCGCGTTCCGCTTCGCTGTTTCGCGAGGTTAGGAATTTCTTTTTTGTTGCAGGACGCCCATAATTGATATTGTTTTTTTATATGGAATTTCAAGACGGCAACTCGTACATCAAAACCCGCAATCTCGTAAAGCAATACGGCAAGCGCCGCGTTGTAAAAGGTGTAAACATAGACTTGCGCGCGGGAGAAATAGTCGGGCTTCTCGGTCCCAACGGCGCGGGCAAGACTACCAGTTTCTATATGATTGTCGGGCTTGTTCCTGCAACCGAGGGCGAAGTGTTTCTCGACGGCGCGGACATAACGGAAGTCCCGATGTACAAGCGCGCCAGAATGGGGATCGGGTACTTGCCGCAAGAGCCCTCCGTTTTCAGAAAGCTGACTGTAAGGCAAAATATATTGGCGGTCGCGGAAAATCTCCCGATACCGAAAGGAGAGCTCAAAGATTTTGTGCAGTCGATGCTCGAAGAATTGAATTTGTCGCACCTCGCGGACCAGCCGGCGTTCACTCTGTCCGGGGGCGAGCGCAGGCGGCTTGAAATAACGCGCGCGCTGACTGCGCGCCCGAAATTCCTCCTGATGGACGAGCCTTTCAGCGGCGTTGACCCCATAAGCGTCGCGGAAGTGCAGGATATAATCAGGGGATTGAAAGCTAAAAACATAGGCGTGCTGATAACCGACCACAATGTGCGCGAAACCCTAAGCATAGTCGACCGCGCATACCTGATACACGATGGAACAGTTTTATGCGAGGGCACGAGCGAATTCCTCGTCAACGACGAACAAAGCAGAAAATTCTATCTCGGCGAAAATTTCTCGATGTAGCCCGCCTATCTATCCGCGCGAAAGGAAAGCAATAATGTCCCTGCGAAGCAATAAAATCAAAGTTCCCGAAGAGATATCCGTAAGAAAATTCTTCGACTATTTTAAAGACACGATAGATTTGCAGCTAATATGCGGCGAGGACGGCTTCGACAGAATGATACTCGAACCCACGATAAACCGTCCGGCGCTCGCAATAACTGGTTACTATAAAAATTTTGCGTCGAGCCGCATACAGCTTTTCGGGGCGGGCGAAATGGCGTATATGCGCGACCTTCCCGACCAAAGGCAGTTCGAGGTTATGGAGGAAATGATTGCGCATGAAATTCCGTGCATAGTAATTTCCAGGAACCTCGCGCCGACAAAGCCGATGATCGACGCCGTGCAAAAGCATCACATTCCCCTGATGCGCACAAAGATGAAGTCCAAGGAATTTTCCGCGGAGGTTCTCGTCAGGCTCGACAGAATGTTCGCCCCAAGAATGTCTTTGCACGGAACGCTGCTTGACATAAAAGGCATCGGGACTCTCATTCGCGGCGACAGCGGCATCGGCAAGAGCGAATGTGCGCTCGCGCTGATAGACCATGGGCATTCGCTCGTGGCGGACGATCTCGTCTATTGCCAAAAAATCGGTGACGACACCATTTTGGGCAAGGGAAACGAGCTAAACCGCGGGTATATGGAGTGCAGGGGAATCGGAATTATAAATGTAGCCGAGCTGTTCGGAATACGCTGCGTGCGGCTTGAAAAGTCGATTGACATGATAGTGACGTTTGTCGAGTGGCAGCCCGGGATTGTGGAAGACAGAACGGGGCTCGATAAAAATTATTTCGACGTGCTCGGAGTTCAGATACCGCATTTTATAATACCTGTCCGGCCCGGCCGCGACATGGCGAGGCTCGTGGAGGTGGCAGCCATGGTGCAGGCTCTGCGCCGCATGGGCCACGACGGCGCAAAGGCATTTAACGAAAGGCTTATTGCGCACATGAAATCAGAAATGGAAAAATAATTTCTTGAAATGTCTAATATTCCGTTGTCCGAAAGCGGACGAAAATTAAAAAAACTTCTTCAAACGCGCGCCGTATTTCTCGACGGCGCTATGGGTACGCTAGTCCAGCGCGAAAAACTTTCCGAGGCGGACTTCCGCCGCGGATTGCCGGAGCTCGAATCAAACGAGATCTCCCAGCTTGGAAACAACGACATACTAAATCTTACCCGCCCTGACATAATCGCGAAAATCAATCGCGCCTATTACAATGCAGGTTCCGACATAGTGACGACCGGAACTTTTGGGGCGAATCTTCTGGTGCAGTCCGAATACGGCAACGGGGAGGATTTGGTGCGCCGCATGAACGCGCGCGCCGTTGAGATTGCGAAAGCGGAGGCGGCGGAGGCGTCCGCGCGGCTTGGCGGAAAGGAGCTTTTTGTTGCAGGCTCGATAGGCCCGATGAATAAGTCGGCGAGCATATCGGCCGACGTGGAGGATCCCGCGGCGCGCGCTGTAGATTTCGACGAGCTTGTCGCGGCGTATACCCCGCAAATGGAGTCTTTGTATTCGGCGGGGGTTGACGTATTCCTCGTGGAGACGGCATTCGACACGCTCAATGTCAAGGCTGCGTTGTATGCGTATCTCAGCCTGTGCCAAAAGTGGGGGGAGCGCCCGCCTATTGGCATAAGCATGACTGTTTCTGACGCTTCAGGCAGAATTTTGAGCGGGCAGACGATAGAGGCGTTTTATGCTTCGATACGCCATGCCGAGCCTCTTTTTGTGGGATTAAATTGCGCGCTCGGGGCGGATAAAATGCGCCCGTATGTGGAGGTATTCGACAGAATTGCGGAGTGCTACACCCATTGCTATCCAAACGCCGGAATGCCCAATCCCTTTTCCGAGTCCGGATACGACGAGACTCCGGAAATGACTGCCTCAAAGCTTTCCGAATACGCCCGCGAGGGGCTCGTAAACATATTTGGCGGCTGCTGCGGCACGACCCCAAAGCACATAGAGGCGATAGTGCGCGCATGTTCCGGGTTCGCGCCGAGAAAGCCGCGCGAAAGATCGCATGCGCTCGCGCTTTCGGGGCTTGAACCGTTTGTGCTCCCCGAGAAAAACGCCCCGTTTGCATTTGTCGGAGAGCGCACCAATGTAATGGGCTCGGCCGCATTCCGAAAAATGATAAAGGAAGGGCGCTTTTCCGACGCGCTGTCTGTCGCGCGGGGACAGGTCGAAAACGGGGCAAACATAATCGACGTAAATTTCGATGAGGGAATGCTAGATTCCCCCGCCTGCATGAAGCGCTTTTTGAACCTCGTAGGGTCGGAGCCTGAGATATCGCGGGTTCCGATAATGATAGATTCGTCCGACTGGAATACGATTGTAGCAGGACTCAAATGCGTGCAGGGCAAGCCGATTGTAAATTCGATAAGCCTAAAAAACGGCGAGGGCGAATTTTTGAAGTGCGCAGGCGAAATAAAGAAATTCGGGGCTGCCGCAGTCGTCATGGCATTTGACGAGCAGGGGCAGGCAACGACGCTCGACAGGCGCGTCGAGATATGCGTCAGGGCGTATGGGATTTTGGTTGAAAAGGCTGGGTTTAACCCCGAGGACATAATTTTTGACGCAAATGTTTTGACTGTCGCAACCGGAATGGCGGAGCACGACTCATACGGGGCGGACTTTATAGAGGCTGTGCGCAGAATAAAAGCTAAATGCCCGTATGCGCGCACGAGCGCAGGGGTTAGCAATATAAGTTTCGCGTTCAGGGGGAACAATCCGGTAAGAGAAGCCATGCACAGCGTGTTTTTATACCACGCGCGCAATGCGGGGCTGGACATGGGAATTGTAAATGCGGGAATGCTCGCCCCTTACGATGAAATTGACCCGAAACTTCGAAAGGCCGTTGAGGACGTCGTACTCAATACTGATCCTGAGGCGCCGGAAAGGCTGCTTGAAATCGCGGGCGAGTACAAGGGCGATACAACGAAGCACCGCGAACAGTCGGACTGGGATTCGTTGCCGTGGAACGAAAGGCTCATGCGGATTTTCATTAAGGGCGAGGAGGACAAAGCGGAGGAGGTAGCGATGCACTTCTACGGGGAGCTTGGCAATCCGCTTGAAGTCATTGAAAAGCCGTTGATGTCAGCCATGCGCAAAGTTGGGGAACTTTTCGGCGAAGGAAAGATGTTCCTTCCGCAGGTTGTAAAGAGCGCGCGCGTCATGAAGCGCGCTGTCGCCGTGCTCGAACCATACATGCCAAAAGGCGCGGCGGCGTCGGGGCCGAAAGTGGTGGTCGCAACCGTAAAGGGCGACGTCCACGACATTGGCAAGAACATAGTGTCTGTCGTGCTGTCGTGCAACGGATTTAGGGTTGAGGATCTGGGCGTGATGGTTGAGCCCGAGCGGATTGTGGAGGCCGCGCGAGGCGCCGACATCGTCGGGCTGAGCGGGTTGATAACGCCGTCTTTGGACGAGATGGCGAGAGTTGTCCAGATGCTCGAACGCGAGGGCTTAAAAGTTCCTGTCATGGTTGGCGGGGCGACAACGAGCGATTTGCACGCCGCGGTAAAACTCGCGCCGCTGTACTCAGGGACTGTTGTTAGGGTTGAGGACGCCGGGCTGTCGGCAGGTGTGTGTGCGTCTCTTACATCTGCGGCGACTAAAAAGCTCTTTGAGGCGGAGGTTTCCGCAAGGTACGGAAAGATTCGCGCGGAGTTCGAGGAAAAGTCAGCGGAGTCAAAGAAGGCCAAGCTTATCCCATATACGGAGGCAGTGACTAAAAAATTTGAGTGCGAATTTCCCGAATTGGAAAATATGCCAAAATTCGAGGTAAAGACCGCCGGGGCGGATTTTTCCAAACTGGAAATGCCATGGTATATGTATTTGAGGGCATGGAAAGTTGGCGGGGCGAAAATCCCCGAGGATTTGGGAAAGTCGAACGGTTTGGACGGGTTTTTTAAAGACACTTTCAAAATGCTCGAAAAATTGGCGGGGATTGCGAGGCCTAAAATCCGATATGCGGTTTACGGAGCGAGGCCGGCAGGAGACGACGTCGAATTGTACGACGCTTCGGGATTTGTTGAAAAGCTGTGCTTTATGCGTTCGCAAAGGCCCGATTCCGACGGCAAATGCCTGTGTTTGGCGGATTATGTAGCTCCGTCCGGCTCGTTCATCGGCATGTATATCGCAACCGTTGGGCGCGAAGCCGAAGAATTTTGCTCTAAGCTGAAAGAATCGGGAGACGAGTATTCTTATATGACAGCCCGCACAATTTGCGACATGGCTGCCGAAGCCCTGTCGGAATACGCTGGAAACCGTATTCTTGCGCCGTTGGCGGAGGCTGCGTTTAAAAGGCATTCTGCTGATTGCGGCTGCCCGGCATGTAAAACGTCCGGGCATGTAAAGCTTTCGGCGGTGCGTCCGGCTGTCGGCTACCCCGCATATCCGGACCACTCGGAAAAGGCTAAATTTAAGAAACTTCTCGATTCCGTAAATTCGATAGGTGTCGATTTTACGGAGAACTTTATGATGACGCCTGTTTCGAGCGTTTGCGCAGTATGGATTCCCAATCCGCGCGCAAAGTACTTTTCAGCCGAAATAGGCTACGACCAGCTTGAAGCGTACGCGCGCAGAAAAGGTTCAACGCCGGATTCAATATTAAAATATTTGTCTGTAAAACCAGCATGACGGACTCCCAAAAAGAAATATACGGGGAAGTTCCCCATATAAAAAAGGCGAGAAGCAATCCCGCGATTTACGTGGGAATGTTTTTGCTATTCGCCATGGGAGTCGCATTTATATATTCTACGCAAAGCTATAATATAGACGAAATTCCGTTATCGAGGCAGTTTTGGTTCAAGCAGATAATATTTTTCGTGTTTGCGGGGCTGCCGATCTATTTTGTGCTTTCGCGCATAGATTACCGGATATTTTACAATTTTGCCCCCGCCGTGTACGGATTGTCGATAATATTGCTAATACCGCTCGCGCTGAAAGAGTGCCTTGGCATTCCCGTGCCGTTTGTCGAAAGCAGGTACAACGCAACGCGGTGGATAGACTTTGGGGTAATTTCCGTACAGCCCTCCGAGATAGCCAAGATAGGTACATGCATTATGGCGGCGGCTCTATTCGCCAAGACAAAAATCGGAAAATTTAAGGACAACTACAAGTTTTGGATAAAGCTTGGCATTGTATTTTTTATTCCAATTTTGTTGATTTTTTTGCAGCCTGATTTAGGTTCTACTCTTGTCTTTATACCAATGCTGTTTGCGATGCTGTACATATCCACATTGCCAAAGCGGTTTTTCGCAATACTGATGCTGCTGTGTGCGGCAACGGTGGGGCTTGTTGCCGCCGATATATGGGGATATAGCAATTTCTTGAAAGACAATAAGATGACGGCGAGCGAGGCTTCTTCGCGCAACGCGTATGGGTCGAGCGCACCGTTTTGTCTGCCGATGAAAGACTACCAGCGCAACAGAATATTGGCATTTGTGGCGCCCGATGTAGTCGATCCGCGGGGGCTTGGCGTGAGTTGGAACCAGCGCCAGAGCTTGATCTCAGTGGGGTCAGGCGGAATCCTCGGCAAGGGGCACGCTCAAGGCACACAGGCAAAGCTTGGCTATCTGCCTTCAAGCGTGGCGTATAACGACTTTATCTTTTCGGTTGTAGCCGAAGAGTCCGGCTTCGTCGGAGCCGCGGCCGCAATTCTTTTGATGTCCGTAATTGTCATATTCGGCTGCCTGCTGTCGGCGCAGGTTTCGAGGGACAAATTCGGGCAATTCCTATGCATCGGAATTGCGGCAATTTTAATGACGCATGCTTTCATAAATGTCGGCATGACTATCGGCGTAATGCCGATAACCGGTCTGCCGCTGCCAATGATGAGTTATGGCGGAACTTTCGTACTGACGTGTTGCATACTTCTCGGTCTTGTCCAAAGCGTTTACAGGCACAGAAGGGCGTACTCGTAATTTCCGAAAGTTTCGCCGAAAATATTAAAGCGAAACAATGAAACAAGAAAATACCGATTATAAAATTGACGATTTGACAAAGAAACCTCCGGAGGAAATTGTTGAACCAATACCCGAAGAGCAGCTGAATCTCGAAGCCAAGATGCGCGCGAAAAAGCGCCCGCTTCTCGAAAAAATAATAAAGCTGCTAAAGCGCGACGACGAACCGTACCGCGAAATTGTCATAAATGTGGAGCCGTTTGAGAAGCGCGTTGCGCTGCTCGCCGACGGCGTCATGCAAAAGTTTGAAATAGAGCGCCCCGGCGACGAAAGCATGGTCGGCGCAATTTTTAAGGGCAAAATACAAAATCTCGAACCTGGATTAAAGGCGGCGTTTGTGGATATCGGCCAGCCCAAGAACGCTTTTTTGCATTATTGGGACATATTCCCCTCCACCACCGACAACACGACCTACGAGATAGTGCGCGAAAACCGCAGCAAGGAGCAAAAGAAAAACGCCCAAAAATTTTCCGCCAAGGATATTCCCGAGAAATTTCCAATCGGAACCGAGATAATCGTACAAATAACAAAGACTCAAATTGGCACAAAAGGCCCGAGGATAACTACGAATATAGCAATTCCAGGCCGCTATCTCGTCTTGATGCCCTACGCCGGGCAATGCGGAATTTCCCGCAAAATAGAGGACAGAAAAGAGCGCGATAGAATAAAGAAAATTTTGAGGTCGATGAAGATTCCGGAAGGAATGGGCGTGATAGTCCGCACGGCCGGGCAGGGCAAGCGCTGGACATACTTTGTGCGCGACTTGCACATTTTGCTGAACATTTGGAAGCAAATACAGCAGCGCATAGAATCGACCCCGGCTCCCGCGCTGATATACAAGGAGCCCGATCTCATCGAGCGCACTGTGCGCGACTTCCTTACCGAGCAGACCGACAGAATCTTGATAGACAGCCGCCACGAATACGAGCGCATATTAGGTTCCGTCTCCGAAATATCGCGTCGCGCCAGGAGCAAAATCCAGCTTTTTAAAGAAAACATACCGATATTCGAGCGCTACAATATAGAGCGCCAAATAGCCCAGACTTTCCAGCGCCGCGTTCCGCTCCCCTCTGGCGGCGAAATCGTCATAGACGAGACCGAGGCCCTCGTTGCGATAGACGTAAATACGGGTTCCCACAAGGGCAAGGACGCCGACGGAAAAGATTTTATTTTGCAGGCAAACTTGGAGGCCGTCACAGAGGCGGCGCGACAAGTGAGGCTGAGAAATCTCGGCGGACTAATCATTATAGACACAATTGACATGAAGAGCCGTAAGGATAGGCAGACTGTCTACAAGCGGCTTAAAGAGGAGATGGAAAAGGACAAGGCGAAGAGCCAAGTGTTGCCCATCTCGCAGCTCGGCATCATGCAGATGACTCGCCAGCGCCACGCCCAGAGCAATTCAAGCGGCATATATGTCGCTTGCCCGTACTGCGGAGGCAAGGGCATAGTAAAGAGCGCGCGCACAATGAGCGGCGAGATTCAGCGCAAGATTGTAGCGACTTGCCGGAATCTGCGCGATACAGTTGGTCCCGAGAAGGAAATCGGAATGCTGATAATGTTGCACCCAGAAAATTTGCAGCGCCTTCAAAACGAGGACTATGTGTACTTGCTGAATCTCGAAAAGCAATACAACGTAAAGCTAACATTCCGCGCCGACCCGTCGTACCACGTCGAAAACTTCAGGATTGTGCCTACGGATAAGTAGAGGGATTTTTTTAAACTGGCCGGGCGGCGCAGGCCGCCGCCCGAAATGCCGGCATATTTTGCAGCGCCGACGTATTTTTTAATTCTGTTTGCCGCAGATTGCCTGCATTATTTATGGCTTATTTCTAAACCGCAAGAGAGGATAGATTTTCTATTGTGCTTGCGGTTTTATTGTTCCTGTGGTGTGGATAAAAATATTTTGGCGCAATATTTGCGCCTTATTTGCATTTTTATTTAGCCAACTTTAGTTGCATAAAAATATTGCGAAACCAGTAATATTCTTATGAATTTTTGCGTGTTTTAAAGAGTTGGCGGCATCTGCCAATAAAAGCGAAGCGGCGGGCTGGCATAACTTAAATATGATGCAAAGCGCAGGGGCTGATATAAAAATCAATGCGATGGCTTGTTGCTGTAAGTCTTATGGCGTATTGATATTACGTCCGTCCACTTCGGCGCGATGACAGTAGCTGTTGTGACCCCGAAACTTCCCGACGAAGCCGAACGGTTTAGCAAATCGGAGAGCCGCCTCACAGCCATTTTGCCTACGAGTTCGTAGTTTTGATCCAAACCTACCCATTCATGTCCGAAATTTGGAGTGTCAATGCAGATAATGCCTATGTCTTCCGGAAGAGTCACACTGTCGCTTTCAAGCCATTCGCGCGTCTGGTTTGAAATCGAAAGAATCGAATCGGGCTTATATTTTTTCATCCAGGCATAAAAGATTTTTGGGTTTTCCTTAGCCTCGGCAACTTCAAGAAACGGAGGAATTCTCTCTTTCTCGGGCAGGGCGAGTTGGGCCCTTAAAAATCCCCCGCTAAAACGCCCGTCAACGATGTCGTCCACCGATTTTTCGAGGACGAGCCCAAGCCGTTTGCAGCCCTTTTCAATGGCTTTTTCCGCCGCGCGGCGGGCTATAAGAAATTTATCGGCGGAAACAAAGTCAACCATCGGGTTGTTTGTTTTTATGCCTGCGGAGACAAATTTAAAATCTCTCCATATTTCTGAAAATCCGATCGGGAGGCTGTCCGACGATACGTGCCCGAGGATAATTCCGCCGCGAATGCCGCGCGCCTTCATTATGTCGCTTAGTTTGTGCGGGGTTAATGTTTTGTCGTGCAGCCAAACCTCGTAGAGGGAGTACCCTATCTCTTTTGATTCCGCCCTTATGCCGCTTATATATTTTTCAAAAATTGGGTATTTTACAGTGGCGTCTTTATCTTTGTTTGCGTTGATAAGCGCGATTGTCCCGCAGAAATCGTTCTTCTTTTTGCGCGAGCGTATGTTCGACATCACATTGGAAAGAAGTGCGTCTTTTTTATATCCCATTTTATAGGCAGTTTCAAAAACGCGTTTTTTTGTCTCTTCCGATATGTTTTTTGCACCCCTTAGGGCAAGGCTAACGCATACTTTTGATATCCCAAGGGCGTTGGCTATATCTTTCATGCTTATGCGGTCGCGCGAATTGGAAAGGCTTTTTTGTCTCATCTCTCAAATTAGAGAAAAATACTTTTGCGATAAAAAGGCAATAGGAATGTTAAAACTTTTACACGCGGGCGGGCTTGCAAAAAAGTCCTTTACTCGTTGGAATTTATGTAAAAATATCGCGGCGATTCACCCACGCCGGCATGGGATTTCCCCCACATTAAAAATTCCCGCCGCGAACTTTTCTTAAAATCTTTTCTTTTTGGACGTAAATTTTTTTCTCAAAACTTCCTTCTTTGAGTCGGCAAAATGGAGAGTTTTGCGAAAATATCTTAAAAACGTGAAAAACCGGCTTGGAAAATTTGCCAGGATATGGCAAAAATAAGCGAAGAATGATCGAGTATTTGAGGATAGAAAATCTCGCGCTCTTGGAGCGCGCCGAAATCGACTTTACCGAGGGCTTTACGGCAGTCACCGGCGAGACGGGCGCGGGAAAAAGCGTGCTGCTTGGTGCGCTCGCTATGCTTTCAGGCGCAAGATGCGGCAAGGAGGCCGTGGGCGGACATTCTGACACTTGCAGGGTAGAAGCGGTTTTGCGTTTTAAAGACACCTCTAAAATCGACAGACTTTTGGAATCGGCAGGGCTGCCGCCGTGCGAGGACGGAACGCTTTTGATATCGCGGGTAGTTGGAATCTCGAAGCCGTCGAGGGCGTTTGTGAACTCGTCCCCCGCGCCGCTCTCGTTCCTTTCAAAGCTCGGCGGATACTGGATAGACTTCCACGGGCCGGGGGAGCCGCAAAAATTATTCTCGCGCAAAAACCAGCTCGAAATGCTCGACACTTTTGCGGGAGACTCGCAGCTTCTCGAAGAATACATGCGCATTTATTCGGAGCGCAGACAGACGCTTTTAAATATAGAGTCGCTCTCGCAAACAAAGAGTCTCGGGGAGGACGAAATCGAATTTTTGCGCTCGCGCATAGCTGCGATAGACGCAGTGAACCCGACCGAGGAAAGCATTGCGGAGCTTGAGGAAAAATCGAAACTCGCGGAGGCCGCGAGCGACATAGTAGAAAAATCCTCGGCCGTTGCGGAGGCGATAGACGGCGACGGCGGAATACTCGAAAAACTTGCGGCGGCGTCAAAATTTGCGTCGGAAATATCGCGTTTTTCGGTGGCGGCGGAATCGCTGTCTGAACGGCTAAGGGGAGTGGGGCTCGAGCTTGCGGACATTTCCTCCGAGTACGCGAATCTCGCGCGCTCCTCGAATATGGACGAGTCTCAGATTGAGACGGTCCGCCGAAAGATGACCGACTGGCTTGGGCTTTGCAGAAAATTCGGCAACTCGGTTGAGTCCGTGCTGTCTGCCAGGCGCGAAATGGCGGCAAAAATTGAAAACCAGTCCGACGTCAGGGCAACTATGGAAAAATTGCGCAGGCGCGCCGACGAACTTCTCGAGTCTCTCGCGCCGATTGCGGATAAGATATTGAAAGCCCGCGAAAAAGCCGCAAAGAAACTCGCCGAGCGCGCGTCCAAGACACTTTTGGGGCTTGGATTTAAAAATGCCAGATTCGGCATATCTATATCCGCCGAGCCTGATCCTTCGCCCGATTGCGGGAGCTCCTGCGAATTTATGTTTATGGCAAATCCAGGGCAGCCGCTTTTGCCGCTCGCAAAAATAGCTTCGAGCGGAGAGCTTGCGCGGGTGATGCTCGCGCTAAAAACGACACTTGCCGACGCCGATGCAACCCCGCTGCTCGTGTTCGACGAAGTAGACGCCAATGTCGGCGGGGAAATTGGCGCGGAGGTCGGGAAGAGGCTTGCGGAATTGTCGAAAAGCCACCAGGTTTTCTGCGTGACACACCTGCCGCAAGTTGCGGCGTGCGCAAACGGACATTTCCTCGTGGAAAAATCCCAGACAAAAACTTCAACGAGCGTTTCCATTGCGAGAATCGACGGCGATAAAAAGCGCAGGGTAAGCGAGCTTGCAAGAATGCTCGGCGACAGAAATTCGGAGTCGGCGGTAGCTCACGCGCAAAAATTGCTCGACAAAAAATTTTGACATTTGCCCCCATCGGGAAAATTTTAACATTAACAACCGGCGCCCGCATTTCATTTGCTACATTGTACGGGCGCCAAAACATACGGAGAAAATTTTTATAAGAAATGGCAAAAGAACCTAAAAAGCGCGGAGAAAAATTGGGTGAGGTGGTGGGACGCCGCCGCCCAATAATAGGCAGCGTATTTATTTTTGTTGCATTTATACTTATGGTTTCGGCGTTTTCATATGCCCCGAGCCAAAACATTTTTTTTAGATCCTACTTGGAGTCGTTTTTGCCCACAACCGAAATATACGGCGAAAATCTTTGCGGGGCATTTGGGGCGACATTCACGCTGCTTGCCATAATATCCCTCGGTGCTGCGGCGTACACAATACCGGTGTATATTTTTTGGCTTGGAGTTCTATTGTGGCAAAGGAGGGCGAGGGGAATTTCAAAGCTTGAATTCGTCTGCGCGGTAGGCGGAATACTGCTTTTTTCCATATTATGCGCGATACTTCAGGGCGGTGTGGAAACTTCCGGGGAACAGAGCGCCTTTTGGCCCTTGGGATGGGGTGGAAAATTCGGGACGGTAGTTTTTGACAATGCGTTGAAGCCGTTTCTCGACATATTCGGGAGTTTGGCGCTCGTCGGAATTCTATTTTTATTTTGCGTAATAGTTGTGTTTGTGGACAGCCCTGTCGAGGCGGCAAAGGAGCTCGCGGGGGCGGCTAAAAAATCGCCGTCGGTTTTTCTTCGTGTGGCAAAGATAATTTTCAAGGCGATAGCGTTTTTGCCGTCTGTCCTATTTGGTAGGCGCAGAGAGTCTGCGGGAGAATCTGAGGAAAAGATTTTATCGCAAAGCATGGCTGCGCGCAGGAACGTTGCGGAAGTTTCGCGCGCGCCGGTTCCCGCACAGAGGGTTGAGCCCGTAGAGATTGCAGCCCCCCCCCAGACGGACAGAAACGCATTCTCGCGCCCGGATATTCCGAAAGCTACAAGAGCTGACGCCGCTGTTGCTGCCGGCGTAGCCGACGCGGTTTTGGAGGGGACGGGCCTGGAAACAGCGAGATCCGAGACATCTAAAATTCAGGGAGACAGAAAGACGGTAAACTTTCCAATCAGCGATTTTACGTCGCGCTTTGACTCCGACGAAGAGGATATGGATTTTATACCGAGCCGCCAGCCGGATTCCGACGGCGGTGTTGAGGAGCCCTCGTTTGAAGAACCTGAAACCCAAACGCCCGAGCCTGATGAGCCCGTTGCCGCAGACGAGCCGCGCCAAGGCGATATCGACTTGCGCAATGTAAAGCCGTTGGAGCCTAAAAAAACGTCGAAGCACGAGTCTCTGAAAGTTGAGGAGTTCAAGGCTGAAAAGTATGTGGCAAAGCTTCCCACAAAAACCCGCGACGGATACGTTTTCCCGTCGGTGGATTTGCTCGATAAGCCTAAGGAAGAACAGAATGTAGAGCGCGAAAACTACGAGGAGCGAATGGCCGAGATAGTGGCTAAAATTGCGGACTTCGGCATTGCCGTAAACCCCGTAAAGGCGTCGTCCGGGCCAGTCATAACCCGCTACGAAGTGCGCCCAGACACGGGGGTTCGTCTAAACAGAATTGCGAGCCTCGAAGACGACATTGCTCTGGGTATCCGTGCCGAAAAGGTCAGAATAATCGCGCCGATACCCGGTCACGGCACGGTAGGCATAGAAATTCCGAACAAGATCCGGGGCATCGTGCGCGTAAGGGACATCATTGAATCGCGCGAATGGAACGAGAGCCGCGCCGAGATACCTGTCGCGCTCGGCAAGGACATAACGGGAGTGCCCATTGTGCTCGACCTCGCAAAAATGCCGCACGCGCTGATAGCGGGCTCCACTGGCAGCGGAAAGAGCGTCTGCATAAACTCAATAATACTTTCACTTCTGTACAAAATGACGCCCGACGACCTCAGGTTCATAATGGTCGACCCGAAGGTTGTCGAAATGCAGATATACAATTCTCTTCCGCACATGCTAATTCCTGTCGTCACCGATCCTAAGAAAGTGCCGGCGGCGCTCAAATGGCTGACGTCGGAGATGATGCGCAGATACAGAATTTTTAAGGAATCAGGAGTTCGCAACATAGCGGGATTCAATGCGAAGATTTTAAAAGACGCGCAGTCCGAGCAAATAGCAGAGGCCTCCGACGCCGCAATGACCCCCGAGGAGCGCACGGCTCTCGTGGATTCCGAGGAAGAGGCATCCGAGAGCGGCGGCGATTCCGGCGTGGAAATACCCAAGAAAAAGCTGCCGTACATCGTGTGCATAATCGACGAGCTTGCAGATCTAATGATGGTTGCGGGCAAGGAGGTAGAAGGCTCGATAGCGCGGCTTACACAGCTCGCGCGCGCTGCGGGCATACATCTGATTGTCGCAACCCAGAGGCCTTCGCGCGACGTCATAACAGGCCTTATAAAAAACAACCTCCCAACGCGAATTGCCTTTAAAGTGACTTCGCAAATAGACAGCCGCACGATTCTCGACCATAAGGGAGCGGAAACTCTGATAGGATATGGAGACATGCTCTACATAAACAACGGTTCGGCGGATATGGTCAGGGCGCAGGGCGCGTTTATGTCGGACGAGGAAATAGCGAGGGTTGTCGACGCGCTGAAAGTAAACGGGGAGCCCGAGTACGCCGAAGAAGTCCAGCAGGAGATAGACAGCGCAGGCGAAGAGGAGGAGGATTCCGGCGGAGGCGACGATTCCGGAGATGCTATGTTCTCAAAGGCGGTCGCGGTTGTTAAGGCAAATAAAAAGGCGAGCACCTCCCTATTGCAGCGCAAGCTTGGAATAGGGTACGGCCGCGCCGCAAGGATTATCGACGAAATGGAGGACCGCGGAATGATAGGTCCGGACAATGGCCCTGGCACGCAGCGCGAGATCTACATCTGATTTATTCAATCGTTTATTTTTACGTTTTTTATGGAAAATTTTGGGGGCGCTTTGCAGCCCCCATTTTTTTAACACAATTCTTATGATTTTTATGTTTGGTGGGAAGATTGCACCTAAGTTGGAGAGGTTTTCCCTGCGCGGCGGCGTATAGCAGCAGTCTCGATATTTTTTATATATGCGCAAATGCACCGAGGCAGAATCTTGCGGCATCAAAACCAACACGCCAAAAATGGATTTATCAGACAAAATTATAAAATGGAAAATGGCGCGCGGGTAAAAAAAAAGCGGGCAAAATATTTTGCCCGCCAAAAGCGTTGGGAATATTATTCAATGCACATGTGCCAATCTATGCTTAGCGTGCCAACCCTTGCGTCTCCAAAATCTATTGAATACTATCTAAAACGGTTGCGCCAATCCGTAGGAACGGCGGTTATAGACTGGGATTTGTCGGATTTTTTGCCGAACCAGACTTTTTGCTTGTACTCTTTTCCGTTGTATTTGTACGAGACGTCGTACATTCCATAAAAACCTTCAAAATGCGCATTTTTTACGGGTTTGTCAAAAGTGACATTTGTCTGCCAGTCTTTGGCTATCAGCTGCTCGAGGGCGCGGTACGAAGCTTTCGGTGTGAGGTCGTCGCGTATTAACCCGCCGTTCAGGTGGGCTTCGTTGGAGGCCGCCTGGCCGTCGCGCATATTCCACCATGTGATGGCTTCAACCGACGGATGGCTGAAAAACAGCCTGTAAGCCTGCTTCGCAAAATATGCCTGCGCTTCCTCGCCGCGGCTTGTGGGGATTGTGATTTCCGTGATATGCAGCGGCCTGCCAAGTTTTGCATAGCCGTCGAGCGCCTTTGTCATATCGCGCGGAGTGAAAGTTTTGCCGTCCAAAACGTCCCCAAATGCCTTGTCGGAGAAGAAGTGGAATTGCAGCCCGATTCCGTCGACTTTCGCGCCGCGGTCTATAAGATTTTTTACGAGTAGGAAAAAGCGGCCGGTTTGCTCGTCTCTTATATATTGATACCAAGCGGAGGTTGTTTCGTTTATCAGGAATTTGTCGTCCGAGGGAAGACAGCGTTCGGCTTCTTTAAAAGCCTTGTAGACATAATCGTCATATAGGATTGAGCCTTTATCCCTGTAATCCGCGGCTTCGTTTACGACGTCCCATATCTTAATCCTGTCGCGGTAGCGATCGGCTATGTCGCGAATGTTGCGGTTAGAGGCGGCTTCTATAAGGTCGGGATTTTTAAGGTCGAGAGTCCACGCCGGCATGAAGTGGGATACGCTTATCGGCCAAGAAAAAGTATGGCCTTTGGGGATTATCGAATTTTTTTCGCAGAAGGCGAGGGCGGTATCGGACTGCATTACAGTCGGGTTGCTCGTGTAGGAAAGGTCTAAATTTTTGTCGTTTGAGTAGTCCCAGCGGAACTTGCCTTCCTGCGGCTCGACTCTGCGCCATACGACTGCAACAGTGCCGTAGTTAAATATGCGCGTGTAAAGATCGGCGTATTTGCTTATTTGTTCGTCCGTATATTTTACAGGCTGGCCTTCTGATACTGAGCGCGATGCGTACACGCCGAAAAGAAATTCGTGCCTTGCAAGTTTTATGTTCAGGTTTTCGACAGGCTTGTCAAAGTCCAGATAGAACTCGCCCATACGGTTTGCTCGAATGCCGTTTTCAATGCGCGCGTCTGTAATTGGATTTTCCCACAGATCGCGCATTTTTTGAGGAATTTTACTTTCGTCGCAAAATGCGTTAACACTTAGAATAATTGAGAATAAAACGGAAAACTTTTTCATAAATCTATTATCTTTTATACATTTTGCTTGTCAATAATGCATATTTTTATTTTGCGCACACCCGTCCGGCGTAGACGGACAATAAAAAAACTCCGGCTGGAGTAGCCCGGAGTTTTCTAAAAATATCAAAACAGCCTTCTTCGCTTTGCAAAGAGCATCGGAATTGTCGCCAAAGCGAATATTGCCGATTTTAACGATGGTTCGGGAATGTTCGTAAAAGAGACATTCATGGAAGTATCTCCGAACACGGCCTCCCATTTAATCCCATCATAAATCCCGTTCAGCACAGTTCCTTCTATGGAGCTTCCTTCCGCGTAGGTAATAGCGTCGCTGAGGATAAAACTGTCGGTCTCGGACGACTGTATTAGTTCGGACATCGAATTTGCGTCAAATAGAAATTCTATTGAAATATTTTCTCCCGTTTTTGAAAGAGTCCCGTCAAAGGCTATTTTGTCGTAGGACGACTCATTTTCTATGTCGATGACAATCTTTCCGCTGCTCCATTCTCCCTCTGCGAATAAAACATTTCCCACATCTGATCCGCCCGCTTCATTAGAAATTGCGCTAAATACCGCTTTCTCTCCGGAAATCGACAACTTGCCGCCTTTCATTTCGCTATACATGCCGACGTCGAGCCTTCCGTTTGAAACCGTTATATCGTTTATGTTGGAATCCCCTATGTCGGTGTGGTTCTGGCTGTATGTTGGGGTGATTTTATTGAATCTGATTATCTGTGCGCCGTTGTCTGAGGCGGCGTCCATTATTATATTGAGCTTAGAGTTCCCTCCGTAGCTCTGCCCATACATTACGAGGGCGTCCTGCTTTGACTCATTGGCGAGCACAAGGTTTACGGTAAGCCCGCTCTTTGTTATGTTAAGCCTGCTGTCAATGCCGCTTATCCCGCCGATTGTCCTTGTATATGTGCCTGATTCCCTCTCTCCCGCGAGCGACCATCTCGCGCCGTCAATGCGCATTACGCCTTTTACAGAGAAGTCAGTCATGCCGGTGGAAAAATTTAGATATCCACTGTTTAGCGAATTTATTGTAAAGTCTCCGCCAACCGTAAACGATGCGCCGCTTTCGGAGGCCATATTAAATGACAGCCAATTCCCGTTTTTTGTGTAGTCTATTACTACATTTCCTCCGACGTTTATCGCGGAATCCTTTCCCATTCGCATGTAGGTGAACAATTCTGCGCTTCCCGTAGACACGAGCAGGCTCATGTTGAGATTGCCGGAAATATTCATTGTTGCGGAGTCGGCGATAGAGGATAAGTCGGCGCTTGTATCGATGCCTGATATTTTCCATTCGAGATTCCCCAATGTCAGATCGGAGCCGATATACGCTGTCCCTGATGTCCCGTCGCAAGCGACTATGCCGTTGTTGCCCGCGCCAAGGTTTCCGGCAAACTGCTCGGTTTTTGATGCGTCGGTAAACCAATTTGAGCTTGCGCTTAAATCGAGTTTTCCGGATTGCGAATTTACGTCCTTAAAATATAGGTCTTGAGCCGTTGCGAAGTTTGGTAATATAGAAAATACAATTGCGATTGCTGCAATGCTTCTGAATTTTTTGCCATTCTGAGATATGCCAAATTTCATCATATTTTTTATGTTTAGTAAATCGTAGGGGCACAGCAAGTTTTTTTCGTAAGTAGATTAAATTTCTAAGTGCCGAACCTATGCAACTTATGGATCTATCCCCGATTATTTTCTTCGTATTGAGAAGGTCAGGGGGCTGTAAATATGCGATTTTGCAATAAAGCGTGCGCAATTAGTTAGGCCCGTTTTCCGCAGATGGGGAAACGGGCCGTATAAGAGAAGCGATAGCTTCGGCACACTTTGCCTTGGCGCGGATTACCGCGCCTCGGCTACTTTTGACGATTCAATTCTAATCTTCCCAATGATTCCCGATTCGGGCGCGGGGTAGGGCCATGTGCTTTTCTTGCCGCTTGAAATATCGGGATAGTGGGTTTGCATCGCGTTTGAAGATGTTATGCGCTCCTGCTTTTTCAGAGAAGAGTCGTAGAGGCATCTGTTGACCCATGTGTTGGCAACCTGAACTGCCAGTGTATTCTTTCCCTCTTTTGCGGCGGAGGTTATGTCGAGCTCGTATGGAGGCTTCCACAATGTGCCGACTTCAACTCCGTTTACAAGAACTCCCGCAACATCTTTGATGTCGTCGAATTTTAGCGCGAGTTTTTCGCCTGGCGCTTTTTCGGGGATTTCAAATTCGGCCGAGTATTCGGCTATGCCTGAAAAGTTCGCAATCCCCTTGTTGCCGGACTTTGTCCACGATTCAAGTTTTTTGAAAATTGCCTGTTCCGGCGCGCCGCGCCCGCTCTGGAATTTCACTTTGTACGGCGGCTTTACTTCTATTGATTTCCAGCTTCCGTCCGCGGAGAAAACGCTCTTTTTGCCGTCGGCTCCAATAGCCTCTATTTCGCCCGCGCCGAAGAATTCCGCGGAGGCTCTTCCGTCGCGCGACATCATTATGTTTGGCGCGCGTTTTTGGCTTTCGCCTTCAATAAAATATTTTTCCGCGGATTCCGCGTCCAGAGGCTTATTGCAAGTTTTATAAAAACTTATCGTTCCGCCGAATTTATCAGATGCGCTGTTCGGCATTACGGGAATTCTCTTTGACTTTTTGCCTTCGGCCACTTTGCGTCCATTGAGATATAGCGTTGGAGTTCCGTCTTTATATACTACGCATATTCTCGATTTGTCGGGAACATTGCCGTTGTATACAAGCACAGAATTTATTAGATGGTCGCCGTGCTCGAAGACTGCTATCGAGTTCTTGCCCACGCTCACGCCTGTCCCGACATATTCCGCGCCCCTTGTATGGTGCTCGCCGCGCGGGGCGACGGCGAAGTTTTCGTTGTCGGTCCGCAGGTATCCATCGGGCTTTTGCGCCGTTATCGGCCTGTCGCGCGAGGGTGTGGCTTCCAGCAATATTGAAAAGTTGCTTGTCCCGGTGTTCTTGGAGGCAATCGGAAAGACTTTTTCACCGTTTATCTTGATTTCCGCAAACGGCTTTGGCGCGTCCGGATCATCTTTAAAAACGACGAATACAGTAGAATGCTTCGGAAGGCTGAGAGGCACGAGCGTACGCGAACCGTCTTGAACGGCCGCCGCCGCGAGAGATTCCGTCCCGTCGTACGGATTCCATATCCGCACCGACTTCCCTGCGGTGTCGAAAGAGCACTCGAAGGTTTTGTCTTCTCCGGAAGTATTTAAAATCCAGTACCAGACGCTGCCGTCGGCATGGAGCCTTTTTGTCGACAGAATCTTTTTAACGGAGCCCGCTGCGTCGTAGAAAAGCGCGGGAGGCTCTATGCCTTCCTCATTGCAGGCTTCAAACGCGGAATAGTTCGCGTAGATTTTGCCCTTGCCAATTTTCACAATCTTCTTTTCTCCGCCCGCAAAAAGCTCTGTGTTTAGCTTTTCCCACTCGGCTTTGGCGGAGTCGCCGCCTGTGAGAGTTTCATACTTGCCTATCGAGCTTCCGCAGACGGCGGCGCCCTCTTCGACGAGCCGCTTTACGGCGCGGAGGGTTTCGAGCTTCATGAATCTTCCTGGCGTCAGCACGAGCATATCGTAGCGCATGGAGCCGGGGCTCAGTAGCTTTCCGTTTTCCACCTTTAAAAATTCGCGTGCGCCGTCGCCGTTTATAATGTCGTACTCCACATTTTCGGGAAGGTATAAGCTCCTTTTAAATGCCGGAATAGTGTCGGAATATAGATTTAATATTTTGGCTCCGCTTCGCCCGCTTTGGTTCATATATTGCACGCGCGAAATGTATTTAAAAAACGGTTTTGCAAGCGGCCACCATGTTATCTTGCGGTTTATCGGCGTGCCCCAGGGGTTTATCTGCCAACCGGGCACGCTTTCGTCAGGCTGGTGGGTGTACGAGTGGAATACAACCGTGTTGTATCCGCCACGCAGTATCCTTTCGAGAGTTCCTTTTATCGAAAGCGGGGTATCGGACCAGTTCCCTACGTACGCGGTGAGAGATTCGCACGTCACGAGCCTCTTGCCGTAAAATCTCCCTGCAGAGACGGCTTCGTCGCCCACTCCGTTAAAGCCGACATATCCGGCGCCGTCGCGCGCGACGGCATTGGGGTCGCGCATCGGATTCCATTGCTCATGCTGGGGAATGTCGGCGAGCCTGAAATTGTTTAGCGGGTCGCATATCGCCGTATTTGTCACGGGCTCGAGCTCGTACGACATGGATTCGGAGCGTATGCGCTCGCCGAGCCTGCCGAAAAAGTTTTTCATTATGGCTCCGGATACGGCCCTTCTGAAATCCGACAAAAAGTTGTCGGAGCTCTCCGCGCCTTCAACGCACGCGCCAAAGAAAACAGGCGACCACTTTAAAATGTCGTAACCTGTTGTATCTTCAAACATTTTTTCAAATCCCTCTGTCCACGTCTGCTGCTTGCATTCCCAAGAGTCGGTCTCGACGTACCTAAAAGTCTTGCCCTTTTCGGAGCCTGAGGCTTCAACCATTTTTTTGATGTAGGAATCAAAGTGCATGTCGGCGGCGCGGCTGCTCATCTTGTCGATTTCAAGCCCGGCTCCGTATTTTGTGCACGGGTGGACTCTCATGCCGGTAGTCGTATATCCAAGCCGCGCAACTTCCCATTTCCCTGCGGGCAACGATATTTTTATCGAGCCATTTGCGTCGGGTTTCGGTGTCGCCATTACTTTCACTTCCGAGAGTTTAACTATCGAGTCCTTCTTGACATCAAATTTTCCCGTAGGCGGTATGTCTGTCCTTGAATGCTCTATAAGCGCCGCCTTTACCGCATGCTGCGGAATTTGGCTGGCGTTAGCGGGCACCGACCCGTCGGGAATTAGCTCCATTTCTATGATTCCCATATTCGGTTCGGCGTTGGAGCCTTTATCGTCTCTCGAAAGCCTCCAGTATTTTGCGCTGCGCTCCTTAAATTTCGCGCTGCCAACGGGCGACATTCCAAATTTCAACTCTCCCGCCTTCTCAAAATTTTTTCCGTCGTTCGAGGTTTCTATTATAATGTCGGGCGGAAATCTGTACGCCATTTTTGTCTCGACGTAAATGCTCCCTGCGCGGAAAGGCTCGGAAAATACCAGTACGGCGCCATACCCCAAGCCGCGTTTTTTTGCGGATATCTTAAATATGGTATCGCGGTTGGCGTCAAACATTGCAGGGATTTCGCTTTCCGGGCCAACGGAAGAATTGTCGTTTGCAGGCGTTATCTTTGCGAGCTTGCCGGCGGCCTCAGGCTTGGCGGGGCGGCGCGCAGGATAGGCAATAACGGCAATGTCGCGGTAAAAGTTGTATTTAGACGGCGGTTGTTCAATCTCGATTTCCCCGCCGTCGGAGCGCTTTAAAACCCAGGTCATCGCCTTCATCGAATCTTCGACTCCAACCCATGGCCCGCCGCACTCCGACCAGCCGTCGCAGTTGTGTATGCCTAACTCAATTCCATACTCCTTCGCTTTTGAAACTGCGTACGAAAATATTTCGAACCATTCGGGGGAATTAAACTTTATTTGCCCCTCCTTACCCCCGCCGAGCGAGAATATTATCGCAGCTCCATACCCCTTGTCAGCCATTTCCTTCAAATCGGCGTCGATTCCCTCGCGCGTGACGTTGCCGTTAACCCAATGCCACCAAGTTTGCGGGCGGGCGGACGGCGGGGGAGTCTTAAAAAGCTCCGGCGTCGGAGAATATTCCGGACGGTCAGGATAGTGGTTCGTATATTTATAAAAATCACCGTCTGCTGAGGCTGCATATTGCAAGACTGCGGTTGCAGACAGCAGGATAATTGAGCGTATTTTATTAGTCATTGTATTCATTAAATATTTTGCGCGCCAACAAAGAATCTGTATTTGTCGGCCCTATAATTTGAGAATTCGATTTCCGCGACTTCCCCATTTTTGCAGAGAGCCGCTCCTTCAAGCGTAATTAACGCGATGGCTCCCGGCCCGAAAAGTTCCCCGCCATCGGCGGAATCGGAGACGATGGCGGAAATATCGCGGACTACTTCGGCGATTTTATTTTTTGATTTTTGGGAGTACAGGCGCGCGGATATTTCCGCGGGCTTTATTTCCACTGCTTCCGGGAATGCGGACAAAGAAAAATATTTTGTCTCGTCTTTTAGCAGGGTGTCGTCGGCATAGCGCAGGCACCTTATTTTTAGGGCGTCGGAATCTATTGAGTAGGTTTTATGGCCTATGTTTGCATGAACCCCGCCGCGGACGATTTTTTTCTCGATGACCTTTATTTTCGGGCGGTATCCGTCACGCTCGAGATTTTCAGAGAAGTTCCCAAGAATTGCCTCGAAAGAGCCGAGCTCCCTGACGAGCCTCTTGCCGGGGGGCGTTTCGGAGACGAAAGTTCCGCTGCCCCTGACTTTCCTGACCCAGCCGCTATTTTTGAGCTCTAAAAGCGTGCGGCGGGCTGTCGTATTGCTTACGCCGAACTTTGCTATGAGCTCGTTTTCGGAGGGAATCCTATCGCCCGCCGACAGTTTCCCCGACTCTATAAGGCCGGTTATCCAGTTGTACAGCTCCGCGTATTTGGGCGTGCGCACGGCGGACTTGCGGGCTTTACTCAAGCGGGCTATACTCGTGCTCATATTTCAAATTATTTTGAAGATTCCCTTAATTGTCATCAAAAAAAACCGCCAAAGGTGGCAGTTTTTTTTTGCCTTAACATAAAGTGGTCCGTCAAATCGCGGATATGCTCTTAGTTAAAGAGATCTTTGAGTGCGCTTTCGACTGATTTTTTCAGGTCTTTTGCGGCGCCTTCCGTGGCGTCGGCGGCGTCGTTGCCTACGTCTTTGCCTATTTGCAACCCTTCCTTTGCAAGCTCGGATGCGACTTCGACTGTCACTTGCTTTGCGAGTTTGCCCATTATTTCAACCGTAAGCTGGGTAGGGGTCAATCCCTCGCCGTTGTTGTCGAGGTTTTCAACTGTGAAGCTCGGCAGCTTTATGTTTATTATTTTGCCGTTCACGCTGACCTTGACGTCTCCGTCCAAAAACACGAGCTTGCCGAGGATAATTTTATAGGGCTCAGAGGGTGTTTCCTCCGCGGCTTGCTGTTTTTCCTGCTCTTGCTTTTCCTGTGTCCCGACAAGTAGCTTTACGATGTCGTTTAGGTTGTTGTCGGGCGACGATACAAATTTTGCAAGCCCGCTTTGAGTTTTCATATCGTATGATATTTTAAGCCCCTCTATTTTTACTTCCTCCACTTTTATGAGCTTTTTAGAGAGGACGTCGCCTATGCCAATGTCGGCGTCGACAAACGCGTTCTTAAATTCTATAGCGTTTCCTTTCGGGTATTCCGGGGGATTGGTGATATAGAAGTTCTTTACGTCGAACTTTTGCTCCGTGACGCTAATGGATACGGAACTTACGCCGGCGTCTATTCCGGTTCCGTTAGTTATTGTTTTTAGCGCGTAGTCGGCAATATAGCTTATGCCAAAATAGCCTATTACCGCAACTATGATTAGCGCAAGCACGGCAAGTTTTACGAGCGAAAATATGCAACCGCCGCGGCGGCATGCCGGCATTCCAAAAATTTTTTCTCCATTCATAATCATGCAGTATCGCGCTTTTAGATTATCTTTTCAAGATTTTTAAAGCAAAACTTGAAAAAGCTCTGCAAATGTGAATTTAATATCCTCCGTATGAAAATAAGAAGTTTCAAGGGACTCACCCCGGCCAAAGGCAAAGCGGAAGCCATAGCAAGCCTTCCCTACGATGTGGTGAACTATCAACAGGCATGCGAGCAGGCCGAGGGACGGCCGCTCAGCTTTATGAGAGTTGTTCGCTCTGAAATAGAGCTGCCCGAGGGTACGGATCCGTACTCCGACGCCGTATACGCCCATGCAAAAGAAAACTTTGAGCGCCTGATAGCAAACGGCGACCTCGTCCGCGAACCGGAAAACTGCATGTATCTTTACAGGCAGGAGATGGGCGGGCATTCCCAGACGGGGCTCGTCGCAACCTTCTCCGCCGAGGACTACGATTCCGACGTGATAAAAAAGCACGAAAAAACCCGCGCCGCAAAGGAGAACGACCGCTACCGCCTGACTAAAACCCTGCGCGCTAATACCGGCCCCGTATTTTTGACTGTTAAGGACGGCACTGCCCTCGACAAGATAATCGCCGAAAAGGACGACGCCGACGCTATATTCGACTTTGTCGCAAACGACGGCATTCGCCATACGGGCTGGAAAATATCCGACCCTGAAAAGCTCGCAAAAATAAAGGAGATTTTCGATAAAATTCCGTGCGCATACGTCGCCGACGGGCACCACCGCAGCGCGAGCAATGCGCGTTGCGCGCGCGATTTAAAGGCCGAAAACCCCAACCATACCGGAGACGAAGACTACAACTGGTTTTTGTCCGTGGTATTTCCCGCAGGCCAGCTGAAAATTCTGCCCTACAACCGCGTAGTGCGCGATTTGGCGGGAATGGACAAATCTGAGTTCCTCGAAAAACTATCCAAGGTGTGCACAGTAACCCAGAGCGGCGAGAAATCCCCGGCGGCCCCAAATTTTGTGGATATGTACCTCGGCAAAAAATGGTATACGCTGAAATTTGAGAATACGTCGTCCCTCGGCGCGGTCGAAGGGCTCGATGTGTCGCTTTTGCAGGACAGGGTGCTGTCGCCGATTCTAAAAATAGGCGATCCGCGCACGGACGAAAGGATAGATTTTGTCGGCGGCATAAGGGGAACCGGCGAGCTTGAAAAACTCGTAGATTCCGGAAAATTCGCCGTGGCGTTTTCGATGTATCCAACGACGGTTGCGCAGCTCATGGACATTGCCGACGCGGGCGAAATAATGCCCCCAAAAAGCACTTGGTTTGAGCCGAAACTGCGCTCGGGGCTGTTTGTGCACACGTTCTAACGCCGATGCCGGACTTCTCTGAAAGCGCTCCGATTTTGCTGCCTGCCCCAAAGTCTGTCAAATGGGGCGGCGGCTTTTTGCCGTGGGATAAGGCTGAGTTTAAAATAGACTCCGTGGGATTGCCTGTCGGAGACTTCCTATCTCTGGAATACCCCGGCGGAATGCCCGCGCAGAACTATGAAATATCGGTCTCGGAAAGCGGAATAAAGGTGAGGGCAGGTTCCGAAAAAGGAGCGAGGCTCGCGCTTCAAACTCTCAGGCAAATCGGAATGCAGTCCGACAAAAGAGGGTTTAGGTTCGTGGAGATATCCGATGCTCCGGACTTGGAAGTGCGCGGGTTTATGCTGGACATCAGCAGGTGCAAAGTGCCAAAGCTTGGCGAGCTAGCAAAGCTCGTGGACATGCTCGCGCTATTCAAATATAACAGGCTCGAGCTTTATACGGAGCACACTTTCGCGTTCGAGGGGCACGAGCTCGTGTGGGCAGACGCGTCCCCGCTGACGGCGGCGGCTGTGCGAAAGCTCGGCGAAATATGCGCAAGCGCGGGGATAGAGCTCGTCCCGAACATGAACGGGCTCGGACACATGGAAAGATGGCTTAGGTATCCAAAATACGCGCATCTTGCTGAGAGCAAGGCGCCGTTTGTAGACCCGCTTGGCACTGTCCGCAAATATCCCACGACACTCTATCCGGACGGGAATGCGCTCGACTTTATGGACTCTCTTTACGCCCAGTTTTTGCCCAATTTTGAGAGCGAAAACTTTAATATTGGCGGAGACGAACCGTGGGAGCTTGGCATGGGGCGCAGCAAAGCGCAGTGCGAAGCCGAAGGCGGAAAATACGGTATTTACATACGCCATATTCTCGGGCTTAGGGAGAGGGCTGAAAAGTACGGCAAAAAGGTCTGCTTTTGGGCGGACGTGCTCATGCAAAGCCCGAAATATTCCGAACGGCTTCCCGCCGACATGACGCCAATTCTATGGGGGTATTACCTCGACCACCCGTACGAGCAGCAGTGCTCATACATGGAGCGATTGGGAAGAAAATATCTCGTCGCTCCCGGAACGAGCACATGGAATTCTTTTGGCTCGCGCTGGGACTGCGCTTATGAAAACATAAAAACCGCATGCGACTGCGCAAAGAGGCACGGCGCCGAGGGAATGATTCTCACGCAGTGGGGCGACGGCGGAAACCACCAGCCGTGGTGCGCGATGTACCCCGCATTGGTGCTCGGGGGCGCGGCATCTTGGGGAATGTGTCCGTCGGCGGAGACTGTATGCGAGGCGCTCGACAAATTTGTGTTTATCGACGGCACAGGCAATTTCTCGAGGGCGCTTTGCATGCTTGGGCGGGCAGATCCCGTGATGAAGCTTTTTTGCTTTTACCACAAAATATTTTTTGCGTCGCCCGAAGATGCAAAAAAACTTTCGGCTGAATGCGGCTACGATTTCTCCGCAATAGAGGGAACGGCGGACTTTGCCTTGGCGCTATCCGAAAGTTCGTCGCCCGCGTGCCGCGACGGCGAGCTTTGCAAAACCGAGCTTTCGTTGGGGGTTGAAATGATAAAATGGGCAATGCGCAAAGCACGCGGCGACTTTTCTACCGAGACGGATTCCCAACAGAGGGATTTAAAGATAATAGTGTCGAGGTACGAAAATATATGGCTTGAACGCGCTGCGGTTGGCGGACTATGCGAATCCGCCGGAAGAATCCGCGCCATAAGACCCGACATATTCGCGTGAGAATATGGACATTTCAATAATAGTTGCATATATCGTAGCCTGCGCGGCCCTTGTATTTATGCCGGGGCCTGACATACTTTTTGTGATAACCGAAAGCCTCGCAAAAGGAACGCGCACCGGCATTACGCTCGCGTGCGGTTTGTGCTCTGGAGTCATAGTGCACACATGCTTGTGCGTAAGCGGAGTAGCGATTGCCATTGCGGCGAGTCCCGTAGCGTTCTCGGCGGTGAGGCTCGCGGGGGCGGCGTATTTGCTTTGGCTCGCGCGCGGGGCGTGGCTTGAAAAAATATCGCGCGAGACGATAGACGCCGACTTCAAGAGCGGCGGGAGCGGGCTCGCGGGGAGGCGCATTTTTGTGCGCGGATTTATAATGAATGTGTCCAATCCGAAAGTGATAATATTTTTTCTTTCGTTTATTCCGCAGTTTATAACCCCCGGGGGGCTGCCGGTGTGGATTCAGACCGCCGTGTTGGGGGCGCTTTTTGTGTTTACGGCACTTCCGCTATTGTCATTGGTTGCGGTTCTCGCAGCGAAGTTCGCAGAGCTTCTGAAATCGCGGAAATTTTGGGTATTTATGAAATATGCGCGCGTCTTCGTATTTGCGGCTGTCGGCCTTTCAATGGTTGCGGAAACAGTAATTGAAGCTGTTGGATAGGGGGAATTTTCCCTTGCTGGCCCATTTTGATTTAAAAAAACTTTACATTTACCGGACGAAATCCAGTATTATCTGACTTTTAGGGCGGATTTTTCTTACAAAAATAAAATATCCGCCGAAAGGAAAACAATCATGAATGAAGACCTACTGAAAATAAGACACAGCGCCTCGCACGTTTTGGCGACGGCCGTATTGCGCCTTTTCCCCGACGCAAAGCTCGATATCGGTCCGGCGACCGAAAACGGCTTCTATTACGATTTTGATTTGGAGCACAAGTTCACAAGCGAAGACCTCGCAAAAATCGAGGCCGAGATGAAAAAAATCATCTCCGAGAACCAAAAATTTGAGAGAATAGAGCTAGACCGCGCCGCCGCCGAAAAAGCCATAAGAGATTCGGGGCAGGAGGAATTTAAACTCGGAAGGCTCGCGGACATTCCCGAGGGCGAAAAGATTACGATGTACCGCAACGGCGAATTTTGCGACCTTTGCGCAGGCCCGCATGTCGACTGCACCGGCCGCATAAAGGCGTTTAAACTGCTTTCAGTCGCGGGGGCATACCACCGCGGAGACGAAAAAAACAAGCAGCTCCAGCGCATCTATGGAACGGCTTTTGCCTCCAAAGAGGAGCTTGAAAACTACCTCAAGCAAATGGAGGAGGCGAAATTGCGCGACCACCGCAAGCTCGGCAAGGAGCTCGGGCTGTTCACGATAGTCGACAGGGTCGGGCAGGGGCTTATTTTGTGGAAGCCGAAGGGCGCGATACTCCGCCAGAGCTTGCAGGACTTTATTCTCGAACTCCTTCGCAAGCAGGGTTACCAGCAGGTTTTCACTCCCCACATCGGAAAGCTCGGGCTATTCCGCACGAGCGGCCACTTCCCATATTACAAAGACTCCCAGTTCGTGCCGATTGTAGAGAGGGAAGATTTGGCGAAAATGGCGGCGGAACATCTCGACGTTGCGGAATTTGAAAAGAAAATCGAGTCGGGCGACGTTGAGGGATTTTTACTCAAACCCATGAACTGCCCGTTCCATGTAGAGATATTCAAGAGTGATCCGCATTCCTACCGCGATCTCCCTGTGAGGCTCGCAGAATTCGGCAATGTTTACAGATGGGAGCAGTCCGGCGAACTCAACGGCATGACGCGCGTGCGCGGCTTCACCCAGGACGACGCCCACATCTTCTGCACGCCCGAACAGCTCGACTCCGAAATACAGGGCTGCCTGGATTTGGTAAAGGCAGTATTCAAGACGATAGGCATGAACGAATACCGCGTGAGAATATCCCTGCGCGATCCCGCGAGTGACAAATACGTCGGCGACGAGGAGAATTGGGAAAAGAGCGAGGCCGCAATCCGCAAGGCCGCGCGCGGGCTCGGTGTTCCGTTTACTGAGGAGATAGGAGAGGCGGCTTTCTACGGGCCGAAAATCGACTTTGTTGTAAAAGACGTCATCGGCCGCGAATGGCAGCTTGGCACTGTGCAGGTTGATTACAACCTTCCGGAGCGCTTTGACTTGTCGTACATAGGACAGGACAACAAGCCACACCGCCCGATAATGATACACCGTGCGCCGTTCGGCTCTCTCGAACGCTTTACGGGCGTATTGATAGAGCATTTTGCGGGCAATTTCCCGACGTGGCTGGCTCCTGAGCAGGTCAGGATAATTCCGCTCGGCGCGGACGTTATGGATTACGCCGACAAGCTGTACGCAAAACTGCGCGACGACGGAGTGCGCGTCGGCATAGACGCTTCCAACGAAAAACTCGGCGCCAAAATCCGCAAGGCAGAAACCGAGAGGGTTCCGCATATGTTTGTGGTCGGGCGCAAAGAGGCCGAGGCGGGAGCTGTGTCTGTGAGAAGCAGAATACGCAAAGAGTTTGAGGGAGTAAGAAGCGCGGACGAAGCGGAGGCGCTGATATTGGAGGACGCCCGCAAGCGCGTTATTCCCGACGGATTTTTTCTTATAATACTTATTGCGCGCGGCGGAAATTTTTAAAAGTATGTAATGCTTTTTTGGGGGGGCGTATTTGCAAGCTGCATTGTTTTAGGGAAAATTGCGCGGCCAATTTTTGCATGGGCTTTTCCGCATATTTTAAGCGCTCGCAAATTATCCCAAAAAAAATAGGCTTCTGCCTTTTGCCTAAAATTTCCACTTTCCCATAGGCTTGGTAAAGCGCGAAAAAGTTTATCAAACACAAATATTCGTTTTTTATTAACTCAAAATATTAATTGTGTGCGCTCGTTTTACGGATTGCAGGCTTAAGACATACGGTACGTTTTTAGCAAACCGTCAAAGAAAATATTGACGAAAGCGCGAATTAACATAAGCTTTTTCGCTTATGAAAAAGTTTTTATTTTGCTTGCTTGCTTCACTTTTAACTCTAACCGGATTTGCCCAAAAAGATCCTTTTGTAGGGTTTTATCAGGGCGAGATTACCGGCGCCAAAGGCTATCCGCTCGGCAACTTCCCGGATTTGTTTGCGGAAGTTTACAAAGGCCCCAACGGGTATAGGCTGAAACTGCTTTCGCAGATTATGGCGCGCGCTGAACCGCACACGATTGTCGATTCTCTCTCCGCGGAAAATAACGAGATAATCTTAAAAGATGCGGGAAATCTAAAACTCAACGGCAAGATAACCCCCCAGAAAATCGATGCCGATGTGACATACAACGGCAAGCCAGCAAAAATTTCTCTGAAAAGAATGAATATTGTTCCCCCGACTCTCGGCAAAAAGCCGCCGATGGGTGCGATAGTCCTATTTGACGGTAAAGACTTGTCCGCATTTGAACGCACGGCCGGCGAAGGCCCCGCGCACTGGCAGATAAAGGACGGCGCAATGATTGTCACGGGCGGCGGAAAAGATAAAAACGGAAAGCACTTGAACGGAACTCTCCGCACGAAACAGTCGTTTGACGCTATCCGCCTTCACCTCGAATTTAAAACTCCGGCAGAATACGGGGTGGCTCGCACACAGGGCAGGGGAAACTCCGGCGTAATATTCGGACCCTATGAAGTGCAAGTTCTCGACTCCTTCGGAGCTGAGGGATATTGGGACGAATGCGGCTCAATATACCGCATGCACCCTCCGTATGTAAACGCCTCTCTCGAACCCGAAGCATGGCAGACCTATGACATCGAATACCACCCCGCAAAATTTGACGGAGACAATCTTGTTGAATACCCGAAATTCACGGTTTATCTCAACGGAGTGCTAGTTCAAAAGGATACACCGGCGTATTCTTGCACAAGCATCGGCCCGCGCAATTTTGCAAACTTTAAGCATCCCAGAAACGGAATAAAGCTCAACCTGCAAGACCATTCCAACAAGGTTGCCTACAGAAACATCTGGGTTCAGCCGCTCTGATTTTTAAACTGAAATTTTTTTCTTATAACGGAGGCTCGTGATCGCCTCCGTTTTTTTGCGGCTTGCTTTATTTGAAATTTACCGCATGGCGCCTATACTAGAAATTTTAGCCACCTCAATATTTTATCGGAATAAATTTATTTAGCCTGCTGTACTTTGCGCAGCGCCCGCATAAAAACAGCCATTTCTGCGTGTTGCTTATGTGGCAATCTCTCGGCTGTAATAGATTTTTAATAAAAGCGCAAAGTCAATGCTGACTTTCCGCAGTCCAAAAAAAAGCCCGAAGCTTAAAACTTCGGGCTTTTTTGCAGACTCCTTTTATTTTTTGGGCTGCTTGATTTCAATAACGTCGTGCGGAGCGGATTCGCGCTGGCCTGCGCCTGTCACGCGTATGTACCTTGCGTTTGCCCTCAATGCCGGCAGATCCGCCGCGCCGAGGTACCCCATGCCGCTTTGTATTCCGCCTACAAACTGCATCAAAACACTGTCGAGCGACATAGAGACCTCTTTGAGGGCCTCGACGCCCTCGGCGGTAATTTTGTCGCTTTTTACCTTGAAGTCGTGCCCGTATCTCGCGGCGCTGCCTGCCTTCATCGCGGAAAGGCTTCCCATGCCGCGGTACTGCTTGTACATCTTGCCGTTTATTTCCATGACCTGTCCGGGCGCCTCGGGGCAGCCTGCCAATAGCCCGCCGCATATCATGGCGTCGGCGAGGGTGAGCGCTTTCACCATGTCGCCGCTCTTGGTTATGCCGCCGTCGGCAATCGTGCGCACGCCGAGCTTTCTCGCCTGCTTTGAGCAAACGTAGAGCGCCGTAAGCTGCGGAATGCCGACGCCCGCCACCATGCGCGTTGTGCAAATCGAGCCCGGCCCCTGTCCGATTTTTATTGCGTCCGCGCCGCATTCTGCGAGGTATTCTACCCCGGCTGCGTTCGTAACATTACCTCCGATTATCGTAATTTCCGGGAATGCCTTGTGGATTTCCTTTACGGCTGTTCCAACGCCGAGCGTAAAGCCGTGGGCTGTGGAAACGGCGGCAACGTCGAGCCCCTCGTCCACAAGCTTGCCGACGTGCGATATTATGCTTTCAAGGTCGAGCGAGCCGTCGGGCTTGCGCATTAGCGCAATAGAGGCCCCGCACAAGAGGCGGAACTTTGAGTCGCGGGCGTTTTTCTGTGTTGAGGAGCGCTCGTCGGAGATGCGCTCGATATCGCTTAAAGTGAAGAGCCCGCGGAGCTTGTCGTCGGAGTCCACTACAAGTAGCTTATGCACGCCGAAGTGCTCGTCGAAAAATGCGTCGGCGACCGCTATGGGATCGGTGCCAAGGTCCTTTTGGTCGACGGTAAAGACGTCTTTGCGGGGGGTCATCGCGCGCGAAACGGGAAGGGCTGCGTAGCGGTCCTTTACGATGCTTCCGGGAAGAAGCCCCACGAGCTTGTTTGAGGCGTCAACCACGGGGAAGGTCCTGAACCTGAAATTTTTATCCGCTACAAGTTTTAGGACATCGCCGATATGCATTTCAGGCGATACTTTTATCGGCTCCTGTATCAGCCCGTGTATGTAATTTTTTACGCGCGCGACCTCTACTTGCTGCTCCTTCTGCGACATATTGCAATGTATCAGCCCAAGGCCGCCATTGAGCGCCATTCCTATCGCCATTTGCGACTCAGTGACAGTATCCATGTCAGAGGAAATTATGGGAAGCGCGAGCGATACTTTGTCTGAAATTGAAGTGTCCAGGCGCGTCTGGCGCGGTAGTATATCGGAGTATTGCGTCGCGAGCGACACGTCGTCGTAAGTTAAACCGAATGCCGCGTTTTGGGCGAAAAACGCGTCGGCGTTAAGAAAGAATGTTTCGTCAATGCTATTGTTCATAATCGGTGGATTTTCCCCTACGTGGGTTAGACTCAATTTGAGGGGTTGTCAAATTTTTTTTTATGGAGTGATGGGGATAGTTTTTAGTTTAGTTCTCTTAGTGATTATTGTAGAATATATTGTGTGATTTAGTTTCCCGTTTATTAGCGTTGTACGCAACTTTTTTGCTCGGTATTCTAAATAATTTAAAAATTTCCCGCAAGTTGGGAGACGGGCCGTCTGCAAATTTTTATAAAAACTTTCGGGCAAAATTTAAATGGCGGGAAGCTTTTTGCGGACTTTAAAGATTCTATTTCCCACAAAAAAATAAATCCTTAAAACGGGGTTCTCTCCGATAAAAGTGCAGTGCCGATTAAGGTTTGGAGTGTTTTGAAGATAGAATTTTTATAAAATCGCCGCACTTGTCAGTCGTTATTGAATCAACCCCCCATTCCACGAATTTCTCCATATCCTTCGGGTTGTTTACGGTCCAGACAGCGACGTACAGCCCGCGGGATTTAAGCGCGCTGATATAGCCTTTATCGACGCCCCAGCATGCAACATCGACTCCGTCGAGGTTTGCCGATTTTACGCGGTCTGCGATTTCGTCGGCAGATGGTGTAATTTTATCTCCGACCTTTTTTGTATTGTACAAAAAGTAGCATTTGTAGCGCGGGTTTCGAGCCTTTGCGTCTTTGAGGGCGTTGAAGTCGAATGCTATCAGCGATATTTGTTCTTCGCCGATGCCCGCAGCCTTCCTTTCCGCTTCAAGCTTTTCAAAAAAACCCTTCGGATAGTTTCTTATTTCAAGAAATATCGATTTCCCTTTGGGAATTGCCGCGAAAACTTCCGAGAGAGTCGGTATTCTAACCGGCGATAGATGCCTAAATTTAACTGACGCCAAGTCTATCGAGCGCAAATCGTCCTTGTTAAGCTTCATTAGCGGCTTCTTGATGCCCGCAAGCTTTTCGAGTTCTCCCTGGCCGTGCAGGCATATCATCTCTCCGCATTCGAGAAGGTAGAAGTCGCCCTCGATAAATTTTGCGCCGTTTGCAAATGCGGCCTCAAATGCGGGAATAGAATTTTCGGGCGCCTGTGAATTTTCGCCGCGGTGTGCAACTATATCGGCGCCATGCGCAGAAATGAGCGCGGCGGCAAAAGTTGCCGCCGCAAAAGATTTTATTTTTACAGATTTTGAATCCATATATTCCTGTACGAAACGGGATTGCCGTGGTCTTGCAGCTCTATCGGCCAATTTGCGAGCTTGTGGCGGTATTTCGCGCCGTGGGCCGGGTGCAGGCGGGTATCGTAATATACGGGGTCGTCGTTGTGGATTCTCACGCCGTTGTGGTAAACGGTAAAGGTCGGGTGGCTTATGAGGCGGTCTCCGTCAAATTTTGCGGGGTGGAACTCGATGTCGTAGGTCTGCCACGCTTCGGGCTCGATGGAGGCGTTTACTTTCGGCGGGTGCTGGCGGTAAATCGAGCCGCAATCGTACCAAGAGCCCTCGCGCCCGAATGAGTTGAGTACCTGAATTTCGTACGGGCCGACGTACACGCCCGAATTTCCGGGGCCCGTCGGGGGGATTTTAAATTCAAGGTGCATTCTGAAAGCCCCGAACTTGCCTTTCGAACGTATTGTGCCGTCGCGCCTTTTGCCGTCGACCATTAGCGGTTTTGAAGTCATTTCGCCGTCTTTGAGTTCCCATGCGCATTCGGAGCCGTTGTATGCCTGAACCCATTTTGACATATCTTTGCCGTCAAAAAGCACGACTGCCCCTTCGGGGGCTTCGAGTCCAAGCGTCGGGGATTTTACATTCATGCGCTTCAGCGACAGCTCGACCTTTTGGTTTCCGCCGATAGTACCCTTAGCTGTGACGGTTTGCGGGGTTATTTCGCCCGTCAGATTTGCGCCGCTCGTATTTTTAAGCTCAATTTTCCCGTCTTTCGCGGAGAGATTTGTGGCGCTGCAATGCGATTCCGAGCGCACAAAAATGCCTGAGAGAAGGTCGAATTTATACGTTCCGTCCGCATTTTTAACGACTCTTCCGTAGACTTCCGGAGAGTCTTGCAGGGGATAGGATTTCGCCCCGGTTATTTTTCCTTCGTAAAAGCCTGCGAACGGGTCTTTTGCGAGTGTTAAAAAAGGAGTGGAGATAAGAATCGCCACCAATTGTAGAAGTCTTAATTTCATATGCATTTGTGTGTAGGTATAAAAAAAATGTCGGAGGACAGAAAAGTCAAGAAAAAGCCCCTTCCATAAACCTGAGCTACTGTTTAATTTTATCTACTTTACTCTGTGTACGATATATGGAACAAAAATTTGGGGTTGCCCGCGCAGGCATTTATTGCATTAAGGAAGGCAAATTTGTTCGCAGTATTTTATTTTATCCCACCTTCAAAATTTTTATTTTAGGTTTGTGAATGCGCTTTCCGCATTTGAGTAATTATCCGTTTTTTTAGAATCATTTTTTTATATGCTTAGAATAAACGATTTATGTCGCATATATTTATTGCGCGTTTGCTTTGGCGTAAAAACTGCAAGCATAAAAAATAAAAAAATAACTGAAAATTCTTGACAAACCAAATGATTAAACCATTTGGTTAAAAAATTATTTTTTCAGATGTCCGAAAAGAATTACATACTCGAACTTTCCGAAGGCAGGTGCGACGACCCAAAAGCGCGCATATTCAAAGCCGCCCTCGAAGAATTCGGGCTGCGCTCTCTTGCCGGCGCCAGAACGCGGGAAATCGCCGCCAAGGCGAATGTCAACCATGCGGCGATAAGCTACTATTTCGGCGGAAAAAATGAACTATATATGGAGCTCGCCCGCCAAATACGCGACTTCATAAAATATATGAACGAGCCGTACTTCAACAGGTTTGCCGATGTTCTGAAATCGGAGGATCCGTTTGAGGCGCGGGAGCTTACGCTCGATTTTTTGCGCACAAAACTCTCCTCTAAAAAAGTTCCGGACTACATTTTGCGCTCCATAATTCTCATAATAACGCGCGAGGAACTGTACCAAACGCAGGTTTTCGAGATATTTATAGACGTATTCCGCGCGGAGCTTGAAATGCTCGCCCACTTGATGTCGATTGCATCTTGCGGGGCGATAAATGGAGACAAGGCAAGAATCGCGGCTCACATGCTCGTAGGGCAAGTCCACATATTTAACTGTTCCCGCGCGGGATTCCAAAAAGTCGCGGGCTGGGAACACCTCGGTCCGGACAAAACCGGCGAGGTAATAGAAATAATAGGCGAAATATTCGACGAACTAATAAAACGCAACCCAATTTTATAGCTAAAATATATGAAAAATATCAAGACATGGAATGTATTGGCAAAATTATCGGCCTTCGCGCTTGCGGGCGCCGCTTTTATCGCGGTTTCAGGCTGCGGCAAAAAAGCCCCGCAGATGGCCCATTCCGCTCCGGAAGTGCAGGTTTCCAAGCCCATTAAAAAGACCTTTGAGATTTGGGACGAATATACCGCGAGAGTCGAGCCTCTCGAATTTGTTGAATTGCGCTCGCGCGTGAGCGGCTACCTCGAAAAAATATTCTTTAAAGAGGGGCAGATTGTAAAGGCGGGCGACCTTCTGTTTGTAATTGACCCCCGCCCGTACGAAGCGTCGCTCGCGGCAGCAAAAGCCTCCGTCAAGGAAGTTGAGGCGCGCCTTCTGTTGGCTAAGACCAATCTCGAAAGAGCGAAAGATTTGCTGAAATCAAACGCCATTTCCAAAGAAATATACGATACGCGCGAATCCGACGTTCTCAGCACCGAAGCGAGCCTTTTGAACGCGCAGGCTCTCCTGAAAGAGGCTGAACTAAACCTCGAATACACCCATATACGCGCTCCGATATCGGGAAAAGTCTCCCAGCGCATGGTCGACCCTGGCAACCTTATCACTGCCAATACCACAGTGCTTACGACAATAGTCAACAGCAGCATCGTGCAGGCATATTTTGAAATTAGCGAGCGCGACATGCTCCGCTACCAGAACAGCGGATTGTTTAAAGAAATAGACGTAATAAACCGCAAAGGCCCGCCCGTAGAGATGACACTCTGGGGCGAAGAACACAAGCCCTTCAAAGGTGAACTCACTTATTTCGACAACCGCATTGGCTCCCAGACAGCGAGCCTCACAATGCGCGCCGACATTAAAAATCCCGACCACTACCTCGCGGCAGGCATGTTCGGCAAAATCAAAGTGCGCGGCGGAAAGGCTCAGGAATTTTTAGTCCTCCCCGAAGAAATCATAGGCACCGACCTCATAAACCGCTATGTTTTGGTTGTAAATAAAGACGGAATTGTCGAATACCGCCCGGTAAAAATCGGAAGGCTTTTCGGGAAATACCGCGCGATAGAGGAGGGCGTCACCGAAAATGACGACGTAATATTCGTCGGGCTGCAACGCGCCGCCCCAGGTGCGAAAGTCACTCCGCTGCCTTTGGCGCAATCTAAATAACGCAAAACTTTTCGAATAAGATGAAATTCTCGCACTTTTTTATAGACAGGCCCATTTTTGCGGCGGTGATTTCAATTGTAATCACCCTCGTGGGCATAGTCGGCTACGTGCGTTTGCCCGTAACCCAGTATCCGGACGTCGTCCCGCCGTCCATTACCGTGACCGTAAACTATCCGGGGGCGTCTCCGGAAATACTTATGGACACAGCCATCGCGCCGCTCGAACAGGAAATTAACGGCGTCGAAAATATGATGTACATGTCCAGCCAGTGCAACGCCGACGGCTCCGCGACAATCACAGTGACATTTGAAGTCGGAACAAATATCGACACTGCGCAGGTTCTCGTACAGAACAGAATAGCAATCGCGGAGCCGCGACTCCCCGAGGAAGTCCGCAGCATAGGCGTCACCGTCAAAAAGCGCTCGCCCGATATGCTCGTGGTTGCCAACTTGTACTCGCCGGACGGCAGCCGCGACAAGCTGTATCTGACCAACTACGCAATTACCCAGATGAAAGACAGGCTCGCGCGCGTATTCGGCGTTAGCGACATCAACATCTTTGGCGCGCGCGAGTACAGCATGAGAGTTTGGCTGAATCCCGACAGGCTTTCACACTTCAATATGACAGCTTCTCAGGTTGTAGCCTCTCTGCGCGAGCAAAACAAGCAGGTGGCCGCCGGAAAGTTGAACCAGCCCCCCTTTACAAACCCCAACGCAGCCTACGAGCTTATGATAAATACCCAGGGCCGCCTGAAAAGCCCCGAGGAATTTGAAAATATCATAATAAAATACACCGACGACGGCAAAATAGTGCAGCTAAAAGACGTCGCCCGCGTCGAGCTTGGGGCATACACATATTCGGACGAATCCTACCTAAACGGCAAATCTTCGGTCGCGATTGCAATGTACCAGCTGCCGGGCTCCAACGCGCTCGACACAGCAAACCGCATACACGCAACTCTCGAAGAAATGCGCAAGAATTTCCCTCCGGGTGTCGACTACCACATAGGCCTCGACAACACGACATATATTAGGGCCTCCGTCAATGCGGTTTACCATACAATATACGAGGCAATCATACTGGTTGTCATAGTTATGATGGTGTTCTTGCAAAATTGGAGGGCGGCTGTAATACCGCTGTTTGCAATACCAGTGTCGCTCATAGGTACGTTTGCGATGATGTCGTTTTTTGGATTTTCCATCAACAACTTGTCGCTATTCGGCTTGGTGCTGGCGATAGGCATTGTCGTCGACGACGCGATTGTCGTCGTTGAAAACGTAGAGCGAAACATGCGCGACGGCTTGGACGCAAAGGAGGCAACCAAAAAGGCGATGACGCAGGTGCAGGGCGCGTTGATTGCAATCGTGCTCGTACTTTCGAGCGTGTTTATTCCGACTGCGTTTATCGAGGGCATATCCGGGCAGTTCTACCGCCAGTTCGCGCTTACAATTGCAGTTTCAACCATTTTCTCCGGCATAGTTTCGCTCACTCTTTCGCCGGCGCTTTGCGCGATTATGCTCCGCCACCACGAAAACCCCGACTTCTTTACAAAAATATGGAATTTCCTTTTCGGATGGTTCTTTAAGGGGTTCAACGCAACTTTCGCGTGGGTGTCGGAAAAATACCGCGGCTTTGTGAAAATCGCGGTGAAGGTGTGGCCCATTGTCTTAATTTTGTACGCCGGGCTTCTGGCGCTTACGGTGTACCTGTTTGAAATCACTCCAAAAGGCTTTATTCCAAAACAGGATACGGGCTATATTTTCGTGACGCTCCAGCTACCCGACGGTTTGACATTTGCGCACACTAACGCAGTGCAGCTGAAAATCCAAAAGCTTTTGTCAAAAATGGACGGAATTGAGGACGTAATGTCCATCGTCGGCCTAAACGGCGCGACTATGGCGAAAACCTCAAACGCGGGCGCAAACTTTATGAAGCTTAAATCCAAGGCCGAGCGCGAAGAGAAGGGCATAACTCTCGACAGCATCATAGGCGGGATTTACGGAATGCTCCAAAAAGAAGTTCCCGAAGCCTCTTGCTTTGTCATGACACCTCCCGCCGTAAACGGTATCGGCATGGGCGGCGACTACAAGCTGATGGTACAGGATAGAACCTCACACGGCATAAAGGCTGTCGAAAAATACACAAAGTTGATAGCGGCAAAGGCGACGGAGTCTCCCGAGAGCATACTCGCGTTCACCACATACCGCATATCGTCTCCGCAGCTATATGTGGATATCGACCGCGAAAGGGCGCAGAAATTGAGCGTTCCGATAAGCTCGATTTTCGAGACAATGCAGTACAACCTCGGCTCTGTCTATGTCAACGACTTCAATATTCTAAACCGCGTTTACAGGGTTGTCGCCCAGGCTGAGGACACCCAGCGCGGCGATGTTTCAGACATATACAACCTAAAAGTTCCGAATGTGCGCGGGGTGAATGTACCGCTCGGATCTGTCGCAAATATCCGCCGCACGATCGGTCCGGAGAGCGTCGCGAGATACAATCTGTATCCGGCGGCCGAAGTCACCGGAAACCTCGCGCCAGGATACAGTACGGGGCAGGCAATGGAGGCGATTGAAAAAATCGCGGCCGAGGTTTTGCCTTCCGGCATGGGCATAGAATGGACCGACTTGGCTTTCCAGGAAAAGCGCGTCGGGAATACAGCGACGATAATTTTTGCGATGTGCGTGCTCTTTGTGTACCTCGTGCTCGCGGCGCTGTACGAAAGCTGGAGGCTGCCGCTTTCCGTCATACTCGTAGTGCCCCTGGTGCTTCTGTTCGCGATTTCCGGCGTATTGTTGAGGGGTATGGACAACAATATTATGACGCAAATCGGATTTATCGTGCTGATTGGGCTTGCCTGTAAGAATGCAATACTTATAGTAGAATTCGCAAAACAAAGACAGGAAAAGGGCGAGGAAATCGTGTCGAGCGTAAGCAACGCGGCGAAGAACCGTTTGCGTCCGATATTGATGACATCTTTCGCGTTCATCTTGGGCGTGGTTCCGCTGGCGTTTGCAACGGGTTCGGCGTCGGAATTGCGCCAAGCACTGGGAACGTCGGTATTCTTCGGAATGATAGGCGTCACGCTTCTCGGTCTACTCTTTACGCCGGTCTTCTTCTATCTGATTCGGAAAAATTACAAAGTGCAGCAATAGTATACATATGAAACAAGGAAAAATCGCAAATGCCGCCTTCGCGGTATCCGCGCTTGCTCTGGCGGGGTGCATGGTGGGCCCCGACTACGTTGAGCCGAGCTTTAAAATTGCGGAAGAGGAGCTGATGAAAGAACACTTCTCCCGCGACGAAGGCCTATGGAAGACGGCGCTTCCCGCAGATTCTCTGCCCAAGGGCGACTGGTGGAAAGTGTTCAACGACAAGACGCTCGACTCCCTCTTAAAACAGTGCCGCGAAAACAGCCCTGATCTGAAGGCGGCCTTCTGGCGCGTGGAACAAGCTCGCGAAACAGCCCTAATGGACCAGAGCGACTTGTATCCGCAACTTAACGGAGATGCTTCCTACTCGCGCACCGGTACATCCAGAAATGCCAAGAGCTATTCTGGTACATATGACAACTGGGCGGCAGGTTTTGGAATCACTTGGGACCTCGACCTCTTCGGAAGAATCCGCAGCATAATAGAATCCGACGTCGCCGAAGCGCAGGCGTCGCTCGACGAATACGAAAACTTGATGCTTTTGATGCAGGCGCAAGTTGCCACGCTCTATTTTACCATAAGGCAGTATTCGTCTGAAATAGAGCTGCTTGAACGCACCGTAAAGGTCCGCAAAGACCAGACCCAGTACGTCGCCCGCCGCTTGAAGTACGGCGAAGCGAACGATGTCGATATGCAAAGGGCTTTGCAGGAAGAGTACGACGCCTCCGCGCAGCTCGCATCTGTCGAAAGGCAGATGGCCACGGCGCGCAACGATATCGCAATACTGGTGGGGACAGTTCCGTCGCAGCTCAACTTTAAGCCGTCTCCGCTCCCGGAAACGCTTCCGCAGTTGCCTGCCGCAATACCCTCCGAACTTTTGGAGCGCAGGCCGGACGTCGCCCAGGCCGAGCGTAAAGTTTATGCCGCCAACGCGCGAATAGGCGCGGCGCATGCGGCGTACTTCCCGACGATATCGTTTTCGGCAGATACGAGCCTTTCCGCCGAAAAGATTGACAAGCTCATAAATTCTTCGAGCTTTGCGTGGGGTATAAGCCCGCAAATATATATACCAATTTTCCAGGCGGGCAGAATATACGCGCAAAAGCAGGTTGCGCTCGCCGCCCACAAAGAGGCAGTCGAAAACTACAAGAGCATTGTTTTAAGCGCAATAGGAGAGGTCGAAAACGCGCTTGCCCAGATAAATTATTTGAAGCGCGAATACGACAAGCGCACCGATGTCGTAAAGGCGTCTTTGAAGGTTCAAGATCTTACGCAGACGCAGTACGACCACGGCTATATAGACTACTTCTCCGTAAGCGACGCCCAGAGACTTGCGCTATCCAACGAGCGCGCGCAAATATCGCTTAGAGGCGACAGGTTTAAGGCGTACGTAAACCTTATATCGGCGCTCGGCGGAGGCTGGGTGGCTGACGTGCAAAAGCAAGACGAGGAGTTGAGGCCTGACTTGCTTGATCCGTACGAATTGTCGAAAGACAAGCCAAAGCCGCTCGGCGAAGAATAGGCTTTTATCTCTCTGCCGTTTTTACCCGGCGGGCGGCGCATGCCTAGCGGGTGAAAACTGTGCGGCGTGCCTAACGAATAGGCAAGGTGAAATTTGGCGCCCCATATAAAGGGGCGCTTTTTTTTTTGCGTGCACAGTTTCCCCGCATGCAAAAATTTTTCGGGCTTAAAAACTGCGGCTAATGAGACCCAAGAGATAAGGTTGGAATAAGTCGGCTAATAATAAGAATACTGCGCAAAAAATTTGTTGCCGGCAGGGTCTTCTATTTGAACTTTTAGAATCTTGCGAAGTTTGCCTTAAAATGAAGTAAAGGATATTTGAACCTCTCGGCGGAAAAGTAAATGGAATGGCAGTCGCCGTATCGAATAGCACAGTAGTTTGCACATAGTTTATCGGTAAAGTGCAAGAATTTAGAGAAGTGCGGAAAAGGAAGACTGATATTAAAACGCTAAAAAAGGAGTGCCGCCCGTTTGCGACTCCGTGCGACACTCAATTGCAAAGTATCGCAACCGCGCCGCACTTCAACCACTGAAACAAGCGCTATCGGCTAAAACATTTTGAAAATAAAGAGGAAAAGATGCTTTTAGAATTTACAGTTAAAGCGTCAAAAGGTGCTTCAGTAAAGCAGATTTAAACTTTGCAGAAAAAGCTTTCGGAGACAAGTGATGGTAAATGCCGCCGTCGGAAGAAGTCTTGAGAAGACTTAGCGCAAGCATTTTCGCTCCCCTTTTAGGCGTCCGGATAAGCGCGGCGGAAGAATGAAAATTCTAAAAAAAAATGTGCGCAGACACACTTTATTTAGCAGTGGAGGAATCCCAATGAAGCTGGCGCTTGGAGTGATAGTTTTTGTCGATCTTAAGGCGGTAGACGTAGTTTCCCATAGCGTACAAAATAACGTCTACACATCTGTACAGCTTGGAAGGTATTTTTAGCAACGTTCTATGGTTGTATTTATCTTTTTCAGGCATGCTGATTGCATTGCAAACGTGTTCGACAAGCTCGCAATCTTCGACGCGCAAGCTGCCCCCATAGACAAAAAATCCCTCAACCGCTTAACCGCGAATTGAGGGAGGTACAGAAGTAAAAGAGAAGTTTCTATTCAGATGGAGGAACAAAAACATTAAAGACAGTGCATTTAGCATGCTTGAAAATATAATTCAACAGACACAAAAAGAATATGAAACCGCCCATGACGACAAAATATACAACAATCATCAATATAATATTCAATATATTCATCAAAACTGTCGGTTCTTCTGTCATATTTCTTCTTTCTGTAATTAGAAAATCGCACAAAAGTTTATTAAATCAATAAAAATCGGACATATATGGCAGATGAAAAACTATATAATTTTTGATATAGACCGCAAAAATACGCACGACAAGTCAATACTACTTTATGCGTAAGAGCAAAAAAACTTTAAAAATTTTTTATGCGGTGCGGCTGATTAAAAATGGATCGGGCAGGGCGAAGGATTAATTTTCGGAAAGGTATTCTGATATGTCGTTCAAGGTCTTTGGATCAAAAAATTTTTCGCCGTTTTCAATGGCTTTTCTTGCGGATTCTTCAAGGCGTCGAAGGGCGGCTGCCCGCTTGTTTTTAGTTTTTGCGTCTTCTGAAGATGCAAAGGATTCCATGTCTGCGCGCGGTTTGCTGTCAAGCCGCCGTGCGCCTTGACGTATAATTTCGAGCGCTTCGCCGTAGGCGGAAGTCCCCTTAGGAATAGCTTTGAAAATGGGCGACATTTCCGGGCGGTCAAAAGATACTATTTCAAAGCGGTAAAGGCGGGCGGCTATTCTGTTTTTTATCACGTTATTTTTCCATACGCCAAACGGCGCCTTTTGCTCCAAAATTTCCTTCTTTGAGTATCCGATCTTTTCTGCTTCGGGCGCTGCAAGCTCGAAAATTCTCTGTATTTCTGCGAACGCGAGCGGGGAACGCCCAGAGGGATTTTGAGGGTATGCGCTGTCTTCTGTGGAATAGTACGGCGCGTTGAGGTCTATCCATGCGCGGAGAACGGCAAATTCGTTTTCTGGCATTTTTACGCCGCTATGGCCGTTTCTTATCATGCGGACTATTTTGCTGTGTTTTGCGCCCCATGTGTTCGCCTCCACAACGGCGTCGGGCCCCGCGCCGATTGCGGATATTGCCTTCTTCGAGTGCAGCTGCAAATACGACTGGTTGAATACAAGCCCCCTGTCGCCGCAAAGTACAATTTTCTCCGAGCCTTTCCCGCCAAAGTCGTGGCATTTTACGCAATGTTTATCGAGTATAGGCTGTATGTTTTTTATGTATGAAAATTCCGAGCCAGTTGCGCCTGCCGGTGTCGGCTTTATTTTGCTCGGCTTTCTCTTCAGCGCAAGCGAATGCCTCAATGACGCCGGCGGAGGGGCGGCGCGGGATTCGTGGCAGCCTGCGCAAGACGCAATTTCACCGGGCAGGATAGACATTCCGCTTCTCATAGTTTGGAGCATGTCGCCGTTGGCGTCGAGCGCCTGCAAATATATGAATTTCTCTGCCGGAACTTCAAAGTATGCCGAGCCGTCGCTCTCGACCGGGACTGTTCCGAGTATTATTTTATCGTCGTAATCGTCGTAATTCATTGCCGGAGCTTGCGAGCCTTCATTTTCCCAGTATCCGCCGCTCCAATAGAGTTTTGGAGGATTCTCGACTATGCGCAGATATTTTATATCTCCCCTTTTTACACCCTTTAAGTGCGTTCCCTCGTAAACGTCGCTTACATACGCGAGAGCCTTTTCCGAAGTGTCGTATGAGCGTTGCGGGGCGGCGGTCATAGGGGGTGTGCGCCTTGCGAGAAGCTTTGCGTCGAACAGACCCATTCCTTCCGTGGATTTCCCTACGAGAACGTCCGTGCCGCTTTCAATATCTGTAAGATACAGGTTCATTGTTTGCGATTTCTCTGACGCCTGCCTTGATGACAATATGAATTTCTCATAAATTGGTTCGGGGTCCTCGTATTTGATTTTCACCGCCTTCATTGAGTCTGCGTATTTATCGCCGGGCTTGTCGATAAGCTTTCTCGCGCTCTCCGGAAAAATTTTAACTACGGATTTTTCGCCCTCCACGCCGATATTTTTGTCGATAATAGCCAGCGCTCCCCATGCGATATCGTGGCATGATGACAGTATTGCGGCAACTTTGTTTGAATTTGGAATCTGAATGCCGTTGAGCGCTGGGTTTTTAGTCTCTTGACCCCAGTATAGGGCATGGCGGGTGCCGTCTGGATTGCAAGTCCAGAGGCCTTGGGCTCCGGAAAAATTGCGGTCAACGTATTCCCACCGCGTGTAGAGGATTTTCCCGTCGCGGGTGATGGACGGGGTTCCCTCAAACTCTATCGAATTGCCTATTTGGGTTATGTTGGCGCCGTCCGGCGACATTTTATAGAGGTTGCACATTATATGCCTGTTGCATCCGCAATATTTTGCGGCGCGCGTGGACGCAAATGCGATATCGCCGTCGGGAAGATAAATTGGGTCGATGTCCGAGACTTCCGCAAGGCGGGTTAGCTGCCTTATTTTGCGTGACTGCAAGTCCATCTCATAGATGTGGTAGGAGTCTTCAAAGGATTTGCGCATGGAAAATAGAATGCGCGAGGCGTCGTACGAGGCTTCGACATCGCGTATTATGCCTTTGGGAAGTTCGAGCAGCATAGTTTGCGACGGATTCCCTTTTGCGTCGAAGTCGATTTTAAAAAGCCGCGAGCCGCCTTTTGCGAGTTTATGCCAAGAATTTTGGTTAATTTCTCCCCTTTGGAAAATATTGGCGGTATTGTGGTGGTCTACGGGATATTGAGCTCTGAGTACGCATACGATAGATTTATCCGCAAGAGGTTTTGATTTTGCAAATTCGGCTGCGAATGCGGAAAATGTAGAAATTAAAAACGCTACAAAGAAAAGTGACAGTTTAATATACATAATAAACAGATAAATTAACTATTGAATGTGGGCAAGTCAAAAAGAATACGGAATTGCTTGACATCGCGGCGCGCAAAACCAAGATTTAAAACTTTAAAAAGCTCAAGTGGTGAAATTGGTAGACACGTACGATTCAGGTTCGTATGCTTCACGGCATGAGGGTTCGAGTCCCTCCTTGAGCACCACTTTCAAGCCCGCTTAAGCAAACGCTTGGCGGGCTTCTTTGTCCCATAAATAAAGCATTCGCAGGCTTTGGCACCGTGCGCCGCGCGTGCGTCCCACGTGCCTAATTTAGGGTCAATACCAAAGGTTGTGGAATAGGTTGATTTTTTAGATTTGCCTTTCATAGATTCACCCCGCATTCCACGAGGACTCTCAGTCTGTAATTTTCAAAGTTTCTGTATCCATAGGCTCTGCGTTGTATCAACTTCATCTTGCGGTGGAAGCCTTCCGTTATTCCGTTATTTTTTGTAAATCTCCACATTCTTATTATCGGCGCAAACCATTCGCTTATCGTTTCCGCAAGCTTCCAAAACTTTGTCGGTGTCTCATATCCCATTGCCTTCATCATTTCCTTTAACTTCCTAATATTCTTACTGCATTGTTTTGCCATTTGACTCTTCTTGTTTAGCAACTTGCATAGCTTCTCTTTAAATTCGTACGCTATCTCTATTGCCGGGTTTCCCTTAAAAAAGCTTTTAATGTACTCCTTATCTTGCGGCTTTAGGCTTTCTTTCCTTTCCCGCAAAGGACAACTAAGCGACCTTTCCCACTTCACTTCTTATTTCGCGTTCTTGCAAAATTCCATAAAATGATAAAGCACTAATCGTATCGCATGGAACTTGTCCGCTACTATCTTCGCTTTTGGAAAACATTTCTTTACGATACTTCGGTAGCCGCTTGATAAATCTATGCAGACTACCTTCATATTTTCCCCGCCTTTGTACGACATTAGTGCTTATTATATATCCCCATGTCTCTTGCCCTTAATTACATCGCATATTCTATGATGCCTTAGGTCGGCTACTGTTGTCGCAAATTTGTAGCTTTTGTGTATGGTGTGTTCGTCTATCTCTATTATCGTCGGGCAATTGTAATTGAGCCTCTCTTTTAATAAGGCTTCAAATCTCTCGTGGATTATCAGCTCCATCATGCTTTGCGAGATCCCAGCAGCTTTGATATGCGCGATTTTTATAATGTGAAAATCTTGTAGTTTCAACTCAAGTTGCATTTCTGAAAGCCATAGTTTCCCAAAGATAAATGTACATAAATGCAATGATTGTGCACATTGGCTTTGTATTATTTCATGTTTCTTATAAGCGTCTAATGTTTATACTCATACATGCTGCAATATATTTTTATTCGCTATGCCACAAATGCGGTGTAAAATGAACAATGCAGCAATTCAAACGGCAATTAAGTCTTGCCCAATTTTGCTTTTTTACGCGCGCCGAGATGTTTTTTATTTAGTATCGCAAAAAAAGCCTCCGCAATTTTAACTTGCCCAAAATTTTATCCTGGATTTAATCGTTTTATTCTAAGTTCGATATTTTATTTGCCTTAATCTATGAAGAAAATCCTACACTTTATTATCTGCGCGTTGCTTTGCGCCGCAGCCTTGCCCGCACTCGGAAAAGAAAAAAAACAAACGCCCGGGCAGATGGAGATTGATGTCAAGTCCGACTATTTATTCATACCGCTTTCCTCGGATTCCAAATACCGCAAAATTTCCCTCTCAGACCCGAGCACCGGCAAGATTATCGCATCGTACGACGCACTGCTTGCGTTCGGCCCTTCCAATTCACTTTGGGATGCCGAGATCAATGTCTCCCCTTACAAGGGCAAAAAACTTCTTTTTAAATTCGACCCGGAAGGCGATTATACCCCTAATATCCGACAGGGCGATTTCCCCCATAGGCGCGATTATTCGCGCGACCAAGGGCGGCCAATGTTCCATTACACTGCGCCTAACGGTTGGCTCAACGATCCAAACGGCCTCGTGTATTTTAAGGGAAAATGGCATTTGTTCCATCAATTCAATCCTTTCTCGATGAACTGGAAGCACGGTATGCACTGGGCACATGCGTCGAGCAGCGATCTGATGCGCTGGGACTATTTGCCCACAGTTCTATATCCCAAATTCTCTCCAAACGGCAGTGCAGACGAAGCATTTTCGGGCAGCGCATATTACGACAAGGAAAATAAAAGCGGGTTGTTCAAGACAAAAGATGGCGGCGTGATTTTCGCCTACACGAGCACCGCCCGCGGTGAATGCCTAATGGTCAGCGAAGATTTGGTGAATTTTAGGGAGCTTAAACAAAATCCGATAATTACAGCCCCCGGCAGGGATCCGCGCATTTTCTTCAATAACGACTCGGGGCTATGGACTATTGTTAGATACGAAGAGTCCGGCAGCGGTGAAAATCTAAAAAAATTCTTTGCCATATACGTGTCTAAGGACTTGGAAAAATGGGAGAAAACAGACGAATTCGCCGAGGGTTTCTACGAATGCCCAGAATTTGTGAAAATGCCAGTTTCCGGTAGGGGAGAATACAAGTGGGTAGCTATGGACGCCGCGGGAAAATATATTGTTGGCGACTTTGACGGGCGCAAGTTTAAGCAGATCTCAAAAAAGCCGCTCCGCGTTTTTTACGGAGCCAATTACGCTACGCAGATTTGGAACAATGCCCCGGGAAATAGAGTTATTGCGACTTCATGGATACGCCAGCCCGCAGAATTGCTTAGGGCGGTTGGGCAGAATTTCTCACAGGGAATGAGTTTGCCGTGGGAGTTGAGACTTGTGAGGCTCCGGGACGGGCAGTACCAGATGAGGGCCTCAATACCGGAAGAAATAGCTTCGCGCATAGAGCCGTCCGGCAGAGACGCTGTGGGCCTTAACCAGATGAGTTTCGGGGACAATATATTTGAGCTCCCGGATGCATACGGAAACTGCTATGTTTTGCAGGGCTCGTTTGACGTGTCGCTGTGCGACACTTTCAGGTTAGAGGTCGGTACAAGCGTTTTTACATTAAAGCCGCATAGTGGACAGTACATGGTCGGGAGGCTCGGCGGAGACGCAGATACTTATGACGCACAGTATTTGGATAACAGCGATACAATTTTTCTCACCATTTTTGTCGATAAGTACAGCGTCGAAGTTCTTGTAAATTCAGGCGAGGCCGTGCTGTTTGCGGGTGACTCGTTCATAAATCCTGAACAGCGCATTAAAGTCGGATCCAAAGGTACGATTACCATAAACGACTTTTATAGATACAGGCTCTATAAAGATTCGGTTTCCGAACGCCGGCAGCGGAACGAAAAAATTATGGAAAAACTTATTGAGAAAGAAGAGCCAAAGCCGTAAAAATCGGCGTATGTTTTTTCAGATAATAGAAACATCGAGCGCGGGCAACAGCGCTTTTTTGAGCTTTCACGGCAAGAATGTCCTAATAGACGCGGGTGTGGGAATACGCAAGATAGACGCATACCTAAATGAAAGGGGAGCGTCGCGCTCTGACATAGACGCAATATTTGTCACCCACGAACATATCGACCATTGCAGGGCTTTAAAGAGTTTTAGGGGGTGCCGCGCCAAAATTTTTGCCAATAGGTGTACGGCGGAGGCAATTCGATCGTCCGAGCCTGCAACAAAAGCGCTTGACTGGGCTGTATTCGAGAGCGGCGACACTTTTAAATTCGGCGAATTTTGCGTATCATCGTTTCCGACTCCGCACGATTCCAGCGACTCTGTCGGATATTGTTTCGACTGCTCCAGCAAAAGGCTCGTATGGATGACAGACTTGGGGAAAGTGACATTTGTGGCTCGCGACTTTGCCAAGAGCGCGAATATTCTTGTCCTTGAAAGCAACTACTGCCCGAGAATGTTGGACAATTCTTCAAGGCCCTATTCTTTAAAAACCAGAATCAAGGGCAGCCACGGACACCTTTCAAATTCCGATGCCATTGAGCTGCTCAAATGCATTGATTGTGGAGTGAGCGAGAAAATATATCTCGCACACATTTCGCGCGAGTGCAACAGTGTTTCCCATATTCGGGATTTGCTGTCGGGAGTCGGCGAAATTCTGCAAAAGATCGAAATAGTTTCCCCCTTTTCGCAAAGTAGCACTCCTTATACCTGCGGAGAGGATTAGCCCGGGGCGTCGAACGAAAAGGGCAAGCCCCTGTTACGTTTCAATTCTTAGCGCGGTCGGATAGGTGTAAGGCGGCTGTTTTTTACCTTTTCCGCCGCTATTTTAATCTTCCTATCTGGAAATGCCATTTGCAGTTGTTTCGCAAACCGGTTATTTTTTGGCTTTGCAAGATATTTACCTTTCGGATCTTGTCAGGCTAAAGTTCCATGCCGTTTAGCCCGGGCAAGCTTGCATATTCCAAAAAAAAAAGCCCCGCCACGGAAAATAAAAGTATTTCCGACGGGGCGTTCCGCTAAATTTTATTCCGAAAAAATTACTGTTTCGATACGGCAAATTGCGGGCATTTGCCAGGAGTGAATTTGTATTTATCGACGGACGTGTCGTGGCATTTTGCGCACGATTCGGCGGCTGAATTGGAGTGCGGGCTATGGCATACCACGCAACCCATTCCTTCGTGGGCTCCCACGGGAGTCCTATCGTCGGAAGTCCGCGCCTGCCGCATCCAGTTTGGCGAGTGGCAGTTGTAGCAAAGCTTTGAATTCGGATCTTGCGCTACTTCCACTTCCTTCTCGCCGAGATAACGCTTTACTTCTCCGAGTTTGTCCGTTCTAAAATGCGCCTTGTCCGCGCGCGAATAGAAAGATGTTTTGGGAATCGGGCACGCTGGAATAGCCGACTTCCCGGAGTTTTCAAATGCCGGAATTTTAGGTTTCTTTGAATGTATTTGGTGGCATGCCATGCATGGAATTGCCGGCAACCCGCGCTGGTTGGGATCCCTTATTTTCCAGTCGGCGCACTCGCCGTTTAGATCCATTAGGTCGTGGATATTGCCGCCGTAGAACATTCCGTGGCAGCGGAGACAGTCCCAGTACGGCTTCTCTTGGGAGTTATGGACTTTATCTTCAAATATGTTTGCGTAGGTAGTCGAATGTGCGCCGCTCTTCCACTGGTTGTATTCCGATTCGTGGCACGAGGCACAGCGCTTCATAATGTCAAGGCGCTGGCTTTCCGTGAGTTCTATTTCGGAATTTTTCACATCTTTGGTGAAGTGCGACACTACCATTCCGATTTTTTCCTTCAAACTGTGGATACCGTTGGATATTGCGGTCCCATGGCATTCCACGCATGAAACTTCCGCGTGGGCGGAATCTTTCCACTTATCGTGGGTCGGCTTAATTTCGTGGCACTGCGCGCATGTATATTCAGGGTCGGCGGCGTTCCAGGTCGAGTATCCGGCAAATGCGATGAGGGCGCAAAGGGCGGCTATTGCAATAATGTACGCTAAGAAAATCTTCTTCATTTTAAGCCTTTGAGAAGGTTTTTGCTATGTGGGCCCCTGTGCGGAAGGCGAGTGCCATTATTGTCAAGACAGGGTTGAAACCGCCGTTGTTTACATGCACAGCGGCGTCGCCTATGAAAACATTTTCAGTCCCCCAAATTTTGCAGTTCGGGTCGACAACAGAATATTTGGGATTGTCCCCCATTCTGCATGAACACGCCTGGTGTTGGCCGCCCGCATTGCACCAACCAAGCCCAGGGTCACTGTTAATCTTCCAGGTTTGTATGGCACCGGCTTCCTCTAATACAGCCTTGGCAATGTCAGACATTATATTGGATTGTTTTACGGTTAGAGGATGTTTTCCGCCTTGCGTCGCGAGCATCGGCATTCCGAAGGCGTCTTTTTTTGTCTTATGCAGCACTATTCGGGCTTCGTACATAGGTATTTCCTGTACCGGGCCGATTATCCTGAGTATCCGCCTGTAATTCTCGCGCTGAAATTTTTTGTGCTCGGCGCCCCACATTGGAGAATTTGGCGGCCTTATCTGGGTTTTTGCCCATGGAAGCGAATAAAATTCAGAGCACAAAACCCCGGCAAAAATCTTTTTGTCCGGAATATGGTTTAAATCTGAAAATGCAACTGTCGCTCCCGGCCCTTGTTCAGCTGAAACGTCTCTGTCAAATAGTCCAAACGCGCCGGTATAATGGTGTGAGTTTGCGCATCTTCCCACCATGTCGGAATTGTTCCCAAGCCCATCCGGAAACATTTTGGATTTCGACATCAAAAGAAGCTTTGTCGTGCCGGACGAACCCGCCGATGACACAACTATTGAAGCCGGCTGAAAATGGGAATTTTGGTCAAGGTCAAAATATCTAACGCCTACGGCGCGGCGCCCTTCCATAACAATCTCATAGGCTATCGAGCCTGTCCGAATCTCGCAATTCCCGCTTTTTATCGCGACTGGAATCACCGTATTTTGAGTCCCGTTCTTCGCATCGCATGGGCAAATATATCCGCAACAGGTATGGTTGCGAAGGCAAGCTGCCCGCCCATTGTATCTCACAGAATTCCGGAGCATTGGAATGGGGTAGGGGTGGAATCCCATGCGTTTTATTGCGGGGATTAAAACTTCCCTGTCTTCTTTATTGTATTCAAATGCGGGCATAGGGAAGTCTTTTTTCCGGGGAGGCGCAAAGGGATTTTGGCTCTGGTCGCCGGATACGCCTATCTCGTATTCTGCCTGTTCATAAAATGGTTCGAGGTCGTCATATGTAATGGGCCAGTCGGCGAGCGCGGAGTCCTTTATGTCGGGGTAGAGCGTGTGAAGCTTGAAATCCTGGGGCATAAAACGCCATGCCATTGCGCCGTATGTCACCGTCCCAGAGCCTACGCATGCGGCGTTGAGGAACGAGTCCGTAATCCAGGGCTTTTCGGGATCGACAAACTTGCGCCTGTCCATGAAGTGCAGGGGGCGTATCGCATGGGTGCGCTGATTTATGAGTTCGTCGTTTGGGGAGTCGTCGTAGTCAGGCCATTGGCCTCTTTCCAACAATACGCATTTAAATCCCGCAACGGCGAGCTGTTTTGCGACAATTCCACCCCCGGCGCCTGCGCCGACTATAATCGCATCGACTTTATCGTGTTTGATCTCCATTTGAATGCGTTTTTTTAATATCTGTTTTGGCCGAGGACATGCGGCATTTCCAATCCGCACATTTTATACGACATATAGTCTTTATTTCCTCCGTGGCGCGGTGGCCCGTAAAATCCCTGCATGGTTCGCACGCGCATTTCCTTGAAAAAATCGCGCTGATTTATTTCCTTCCAGTCTTGCTGGTCGAGGGCTCCCGATTCCATTTTTTTCAGAAAATCGGTTTGGACGTTAAATTCGAGCTCCTGAAAGTTTTTGGAGTAGAGCCTTTGCGAGGCGTTTTGGACAGCCGATACGCCTTTTTTATATATAGGAAGCATTTCGGGATAATATTTGCCGACCCAGTTTTCTATGTAGTTTATTACGCCGGCTTCTGTCGCGCCTCCCCATTGCTCGTCGGCGGGGACTATTTGTTCAGAAATTGCTATCAAACAATTCCTCTCTGAATCGTCGAATATTTTTGCCGTACTTCCATTTCTGGAGCAGCCGCATATTGCGACTCCTGCCGATGCCGCCAACGAAACTTTTAAAAATTCCCTTCTATTTCCCATAGTCAATCGATTGAGTAATTGTTTTTTCTGGAATAATGTAAACATATTGATATTTTCAAGCAATTTCTTAGGGATAAACATATTTTTAGTGAATTTTATTGTAAATATAGGCGCAGCATAAAAACAAATATCTAGTATCCACTTGTCTTTAGTTCAATATTTGCCGCTGTCGTTGCATTTCAGGAGTCTCCGTGTGCCGGATATTTTGTGCTGAATTTTTTTGCGTTAAAAGGGTTCTCTGTGCTGAAATCGACTGCGGCTTTAGAAATAGCCAAAAAAAACGCCGGAAGTGATCCGACGTAAGCTTTTTTTAGGCGGTTAATATGTTAGCTTTTATTTTGGGAAAACGACAGTTAGAATCCATTTAAAGGGTTCTATCGCAAATACAGAATGGGGGATTTTTGCGGGCATAACAAGCGTTTCGCCAGCTTTTACGATGTGGGCTTCGCCTCCGACAGTGAAGCTCCCGGCACCTTCAAGAACTGTCACCATAGCGTCTCCAGTGGAATCGTGCGTGCCAATCTCCTCGCCCTTGTCGAAGGCAAAAAGCGTAATGCTTACGCAATCGTTTTGCGCGAGAGTTTTGCTTACAATTTCACCCGGTCTTACATCGATTAAATCTGCAAGCCTGAGAACCTCTTCTTTGGGTATATTTTTTAGAATTTGTCTCATGTTTATTTTCATCGGAATAACAATTAAAAAATTAACAAAACATAAAATATTAAGACTCTCATGTATAGCTTCAAAATTATAATCTGACGCAAATAGTGCAAGTTTTACATCGCAAGTGCTGAAAATCATACTCATGCCGCATGTTAAAGCAAAGGGCGGAAGAAATTCAGTGGTAAAATAAATCCTAGACGCGCGCTGGAAGGAATTTTTTTTCGCGCCGCTTTCATAAAAAACTTGTTTTAAGCAAAATTTAAGCTAAGCAATAAAAGCAAATAATAATCATTATGAATAAGGCAAAAATTGTAATAATCGGAGGGGTGGCCGCCGGCGCGAGCGCTGCGGCGAGATTGCGCCGCCTAAACGAAGCGGCGGAAATTTTAATTCTCGAACGCGGCAAATATGTATCATACGCAAATTGCGGGAGCCTCACCGCTGGCGCTCGAATTAAACGTCTCCGCCTACGATTTGCAGGCGTGGATAGAGGACTCCGAAAGCGACGGGTGGAGCGCGGATTTGATGTCGTTTGCAACAGATGGCAGCAATGTTTCCGCCGACGACTTCACCCTGAAACTCCAAGACGGGATTGCAGGCAAGATAAGCATATCCGATCTGGACGGTATTTCGACAATCACCGTAAACCTTTCGATCGTCCCCGAACCCGCGGCAGTCGCGGCTCTTATCGGCGCGTTCGCATTTTGCGCCGCCGCGCGCCGACGGAGGAAATAGGTTGGAATATGAGGGAGGATTGTGCGCCCCCTTTCAACCGTTTCCGCAGGGCGGCATTGCCGCTCCCATACCGGGGGGAGCATATTATGGCAATTGTTTCCGAGGCTTGACTGTTTCTTCCGTCCCCCCCAAAAAAAACGAACCTCCCATAAGGGAGGTTCGAATATGTTTGGAGTTCGGGCGGCGCGGATCGCCGACTGTTCAAAAACTCCTTTGCGTGGCGCATGTTTAATGCGCGGGAGGTTTAAAAGGCTTTCTTAACACAGCCCCGCGCCAAAAAGCATTCGCCAAATTTTAGAGCAGGGAATACGATACGGTGAATCCGGCCATGACTATCGCCACCATGCTCATGAGCTTTATGAGAATGTTGAGCGAGGGCCCTGACGTATCCTTGAACGGGTCTCCCACCGTGTCGCCGATGACGGCGGCCTTGTGCGCGTCGGAGCCCTTTCCGCCGAAGTTGCCCTGTTCTATGTACTTCTTCGCGTTATCCCACGCTCCGCCGCTGTTGGCCATAAACACGGCGAGCACGAAGCCTGACGCGAGCGACCCTCCGAGGAGTCCGAGTACCCCCGACACGCCGAGCAGAAGACCCGTGACCACCGGCGCTATAACCGCCAGCAGCGAGGGGAATAGCATTTCCTTCTGGGCGGCCTTGGTGGAAATCGACACGCAGCGCGCGTAGTCGGGTTCGGAAGTGCCATTCATTATTCCGAGGTTTTCGCGGAACTGGCGGCGAACTTCGTTTACCATCTGGTTGGCGGCGCGTCCCACGGCGTTCATCGTGAGGCCGCAGAAGAGGAAGGACATCATGGCGCCCACGAACATGCCGAGCAGCACTTTCGGATTCATGAGGTTGACCTAGTAGACGGTCATGAAGTCGAGGAGGCTGGCAGACTCGACGCCGCCGGAGATTTCGGAGAACTTTTGTATGGTTTCCTTGGCGAATTCGGTGATTTCCGGAGAGTCTTTTACGCGGACGAGGCCAATGCGCAATTCTTCCACGTAAGAGGCGAGCAGGGCGAGGGCGGTCAGCGCGGCGGAGCCTATAGCGAATCCCTTGCCGGTCGCGGTGGTGGTGTTGCCGAGCGAGTCGAGCATGTCGGTGCGCCATTTAAAATATGCACTATGTCGGAGATTGACTTAACTTTCCTCTTTTCGAGAGCAAGAATCTCCTTCCTGTCTATAACATCATTTATCGAGTGTTGAATTTGCGGATATGCTCTCGATTGCGATATGCGTTCGGCGTCAAATATATGAAGCACTGCGCTTGCGGGAACTTTTGTGGTATTACTATGTTCTCCTATCAAGAAGTAGTAGTTCTTAGCTCTGCCATAGCGGTCAAATTCAATTCCGTCTATAATGCGCTCAGTAGTTGCGGTACTTGGCGACATTAGGCGGTGACTTTCGATTATTTGTATTTTGGGCACCCCAAAACTATTGAAGGTTTTTATAACAAAAACTTCTCCATCAACAACAAGGCTTCTTAGTATCATCGCTTGGCACTCGCGCCAAGAATAGCGGTTCGTGATGTCGCAATGCCTTGCCCAACGGAAAAAGAAGTTATCGGCCTCTTTATTCCATTCGTGGTTATCTGACTTTGCGCTTGGATAAATTCCTTTTCCGATGCCGTAAACCTTTAAATCTCTCAATATTCCCCTGATGTGTCCGCTATTCTTTTCAAGGTAGCGGGCCTTGCGAACAAGCTCGGTTCGCGTATAAGCGGGAAGTTCTATCTTTGCGTCGGAAGGATTTATAGTGTTTGGATTTCCCCGAGAGGGTGAAACTATTGCCGACTCAAAAGCTCCTCCTATGCCGTAAAAGAAGTTGGCAATCTTTTTTCGGAAGCTTGTCATTGTATCACTCCTCCCAGAACTCCGTTATAGGACACGCGCCTTTGGGGAGCATACTTTTCGGGCGCAAGCGCCTCCAATGCGTCCATTATGCCGTTGAACTTTTTCTCGATTTCCGCCAGAGCTATACGGGAGTAAGAACTCCCGCTATCAGATGCCGAAGAAAGGTATTTTTCGCGTTCTGCTTTTACCTGTACAAGCAGGGCTTCAAGTTCTTCAACAGTATAGCCGCGTTTATAGTTGT
>ERZ857840.213-NODE-213-length-97244-cov-5.027688_pt1 | contig 97244 bp, 85 predicted proteins | sample MGYA00519760_ERZ857840 | MGnify/ENA primary metagenome ERZ857840 (study PRJEB31778, sample SAMEA3449371) | human gut metagenome | biome: human gut; feature: human-associated habitat; material: faeces | place: United Kingdom | collected 2010/2012 ... | reverse complement strand
GCGCTGGAGAAGAAAGACTACTTAATGGTGGTAATTCTGATTTATAAAAGAGTATATGATATGAATAATTAAATAATTATAAAGTAAAGCGCGAATCGATTTAAAAGCTATCTATAAAACAATATTAACTGTATCAATCAGGAAGTGACTTTATTGGTCGGTAGATTTATTAGTACTCAACTGATATAATAAAAAATAAGCTCTGTCGTCCTAATAAACTGTGATGCGAGCTTTAACACCATAATGAAGGAGGCTTATAGGATGGGAATTTGCAACAACCTCTTGTAAAATATTCTAAATACAGGAGGAAACTATTTAATGGAGAAAATATTACTTGATACAGACATTGGGGGAGATATTGATGATGCCATTTGCCTTGCATACCTTTTGAATGAGCCTGATTGCGAACTCATTGGTATCACCACAGTTTGTGGTGAACCGGAAAAACGTGCCGCTATCGCAGATGCAATCTGCCAAACGTCAGGTAAGAATGTACCAATCGTTGCAGGACTTGATACCACTATGCAACCCATTCCCCTTTATCCTACACCGGATGGAGCGGTTAGATTAGAGTATTGGCGGCATAATACTTATATCAAAAAAGATGCTCCTGCTTTTCTATATCAGAAAATCAAAGAAAACCCGCATGAGGTCATACTGCTCGGAATCGGAAATATGACAAATATCGCTACCTTGTTCCGTACTTATCCGCATGCTATCGGCCTGCTGAAAGGACTATATGTGATGAACGGGTATTTTGGAAGTGAAGCCTTACCAGAACCTTATTATAACTGGAACTCGTGGGCTGATCCATTGGCATCAAAAATTGTATTCGATTCCCGTGTGGCGGTGCATCGTGCAATCCCGTTAGAGGTTACTGATATGCTGACTATTGAAGCCGAACAAGCAGGAGGACTTTTGAAGCGGAACAGCAACTTGATGAAAGCGGTATTCGATTTTGGTAATGCGTGGTTGGAAAGTGCAGGGAAACTTACTCTGCACGATCCATTAGCCGCTATTACTGTATTTCACTCGGATATATGCACCTTTGAAAGGGGATATGTTCAGGTGGAAACGGCAGAAAAGAAGAATATGGGAGGCACTACATTCACTTCATCTGATGATGGCAATGTAGAAATTGCCCGCACCGTCGATAAAAGAAGGTTTTATCGTATTTTATCGGCAACGTTAAATCGTATTACAGTTGAGTAAATGCATCGGATAGTTTATCAACCTGTGGTATAAAGGCTAAATCGGAAGGAAATGTTGGAGAAGCGTGAAATGCTGCATTACGTCTGAGCTTCTAAGTGATTGATGGATATACAAAAGGCTGGATATGGCTGGCAGAACGATGACGTGATTTATTTATTAGAGAGGCCCCGCACCTTACGTTCATTTTGTGAACGCAGGGTGCGGGGTTTCAATTCTGTTATGAGGCTTGTGGAATTCTTATATAGAGCATTCTTTGGTTTTCATAATTAGGGGCATATCAATGACGCCCTTTGATTATATCTGGTTATCTTGTAATAAATTATTTTTCTGCAATCTTATATGCAGCAAATAATTTCCGCCTAAAATCAGCATCCTCTAACGCCCGTTCCAAGTCCTTCGTACGATTTTCCTTAAGTAGTATTTTTGTCAAAGCAGCCATTTTCTCTTCACCCTGTTCGATATTTTCTCTATCCCTCTGAAGCAATGTCATATACTCGACCTCCATTTCCTTGTTTTGCTTTACGTCACGTACCTTTTTATGGAGCTCCTTCACCAGAGGATATTTTGCCCCTTTGGCAAAGGCATCTGTGGTATTTTCCACATATGTAAGAAATTCTTTCATTTCTTCATCTACATCTTCTCTATTTCCTTTTGTATACAAAAAAATCTTAATACTTTCATCCTGCAATGTCAAAGAAGAATCCTCTCTGCAGGTATTTTCAAAAGTATAAATATGCCGTTTTTTCTTAAAGGGATCGAAGGTGCATATGAAAATAACATAAGCTTTCTTTAATGCGGTATAGGGCATGCCGGAAGAAATCAGGTCCAAATCTATGTTGCCGGCATAATAGCGGCTGCGTTTGGGTAATTCACGTCGCTTACCACGCTGCATTTCTACATTATACACAGTACCCTTATCATCGTTGACATAAACATCAAGACGAATCCCCTTACCTTCAAAGAGAATATCAATAGTCCGCTGGGTAGTAGGGATTACCACTTCTTTTATCGGTTGCCTGAGTATTTTTTCCAATACCTTGCGGCAGATTTCCTTATCGCTCATTACTTTGGCAAACAGGAAATCATCTTCCAGATTTAGATCCTGGATTGTTTTTTCGGTAGAATACAATTCCATTGTATTTGTCTCTCTTTCTTATAGTATAGCATGTTCGAAAGTTTCTGTCAGCGGAAACAATCATCTGATCAATAATAGACAGAGAAGTTGTTATTGTTTACTGAGTGACCAGTAACGATAAGTTTTCGCTTTATAATATAAGGAGTCCGGATGAGGGAAAAAACTTGAAAATATCAGGAATCCCTGCTTTATTAGGAATGAACGCTTTTATCGGAATGTGTTTTCTCTGTATCTTCTGCTGGGATCCATTTCCCATCCAGCCAAAAGCATCCGTTAACCGGACAGTATATCTCAGGTATGATGGCAGGATCCTCCAGGCACTTTTCACTGAATAATAAAAAACTGTAGCGGCCATAAAATAAATCCAGTTCTTCCTTAATTCCGGTTCTTAGGGATTCCGCCAGAGCTTCAAACTGATTTATGTCATACTGCTGAAAAACAGCGGCTGACAATTGTGGCAGAATACCGGCAGAATCCATCAGCCTCTTGATTAGAGCGGTGACTTCGTCCAGGTATGCCCGATGGATTCGGATATCATGAAGAATAAGATATCCGGCATAGTCAGAAGAAATTTGCTTGAGAGTGTCAATAAGTGAAAAATAGCTTTTTTTATATTTTGTCTGCAGAACCTTTGCGGGCACCTGTTCTTTATTATTTTGAAGGGTCTGTATTAGTTTCTGAAGACGGTTTCTCATGGAGTTTACTTCTGTTTCCGTAAATTTTGTATTATTCATTGCAGCCTCCTTAAAAGGGACTGCTGCATATGCAGTCAGTCCCTGGCGGTAATCATGCGATTGCCTTACTTTCTTCTATCGGCATGGTAGTATAGGAAATAGTATAAATGCTGTTGTCGGTTTCAAAACACACATATTCCGGAGATGCCTCCAGAATGGCCTGAACGGTAGCTGTCCGGATTAAATTTCCCTGATACAGATACAGGGCAGGCATCCCTGCCCTTAAAATGTTAACAAGTGAACCGGTCAGATAAACCTGTGTTTTAGTTATTTGCTCATGCTTGTTTTTTATTCGCAAAAACATATGTATTCCCCCTTGAAGTGTATGGAATTGGCAGTCATATGGGCAGTGCCTTATTTTTCTTATGAATTCTGTTTTAAATCGGTGCACATGATGATAAATCCATTTAAGTTTGTGCATAACAGGCTCCTTCTAATTGGATTGTGTTAATTCTGTCAGCATTGATGCAAGCAATTTAACACAGGCCAGCTGAGATTGAGAAGCTTTCCCATAATGTAAAAGGATAACAGCGCCCAGAGGGGAATCAAATGTACCTATGGGGTATAAGGCCTCTATCAAATATTTGTCATGTCCTGTCAGGGACAGAGGATTCTGTTCATCATAAAGATAAACTTCCAGTCGGCTGATATATGTGCTCACATGGGGGGACAGGAAGATATCAGTGGAGAGAGAGACTCCCCTGACAGCCAATACCTGTTCTGTACTGCAGATAATACAGACCCCGCTGCAGGTTTCTATATAGGCTTTGAGAAAAGTGCTGCACAAGGATCTCAGGTCCTTCAGCTTGTAGTGTTTTTCAAGAATAATGGATTGTCCGTTTACACTAATTTCTACAGGTGATTCATTTTTCATATGGAGGGCATCCCGTATTTCTTTTGGTATAACGATTCTTCCGAGTTTGTCAAAATAACGGATAATTCCCATAGGTTCTTATTCTCCTTTCCTATAGGAAGGGAAGCCGGTCAGGCTATCCCTTCACAAACAGTAAATCAGGCGGCAGCATTGCCGGCGCGCCTGCGTTCCATTGTATTTTTAGCAAGCTTTATCAGCGACGGTGCTGCAGCCTTCTCCCAGGAATCGATATAAGAGGATACCCGGCTTAAAAGCCTGAACAAGTCAAGATCACTCAGATTGGTATAGGCTTTGCCCTCACATATAAAGGAATTGGCTTTCATATAGGTGCCGCCGGTGGAATTCTTTTGGGGAATTCCCTTTCCATTCTCAATTTCGATATACCAGGGAAACTTCCTGACATTTCCTTGTGCATCTTTGACAGACCTTGAGATTCGTATTTTGGAAGCTTTGGAATAGCCTTCTGAATCCGGTTCGCCAAATATTTTATCCTGTTGGTAGTTAAACTCCCGGAAACCGGCTGTTAATCGGCTCAGAATAAATTTTGCTTCTTCAGGGGAGATATTTGCAGTTACTGTAACGGCTTTGTCACCGGTACCATTGGAATAATCCTTCATCAAAACACCAATTAAGGAATGCCTGCGTCTGCCATCCGCATCTGGTTCCCCATCTGCATGGATGTGGGCGTAGCTGCAGACTGAAGCAATTTTTAGTTTGTCCTGGAATTCTATCAGTGTTTTGCTGTTTTTATAAACAGCTATCTGGTTGGATATATAATCCTCATTCATATGTAATATCCCTTCTTTTTTATATCAGGCGGCGATATGATGCCTGATTTGCTGGATTATCAGTTTGCCTAAGCTTATGGGAAGCTTTTCCAGATTTGTGATATCCAGAAAGCAGTCCCCGTAAATACGATGGATATTTGGCTTATCACTGCCGATGGCGGCAGCAATGAAACGAATTCCTTTCCTGGTATATTCCTGCTTAATACCGCGTATATCGGCTTCGGCCTCTGTACCCTGGTATCCGTCCGCAGCCGGCTGTCCATCGGATATGATGAATAACAGCCTGACTGTTTCCGGACGCTGCAGGAGCCTTTCGGCAACAAAGCGGATGGCAGCTCCGTCCCTGTTCCCGGAGCGGGAGCTCATATCCATCAGCCTGTATGGATCCTTGTTGTCCAGAGAATCGAATTCAGCATAGGAATACAGTTCCACCTCGTAATCTTCCGTATGGCCATAAATGGCTATAGGAATTTCCAGGGATTTACAAAAGTCATGGAGTATTATGGATGCGGCTCTTGCATAGGTTATTCGGTCAAAAGAGGACATGGAACCGCTTTCGTCATTTAAAACAGCTACGGCGATATCCGCCCGATCATTGGGAAGGTTCCTTTTATAAAAAATCCGTCCGTCATTATGGACAGCATTGCGTATATTGATTCGTTTACCCATAGGCAGGTTATCCAGCTTCCCGCCGCTTTTATAATCTTTAAGCTGTTGGGACACCTGTTTTTGAAGACGTTTTGACAAGAGCAGAAGAGGAGGAGCTACCTGTTGGTAGGCTTCCATATATTCCGGGCTTACATAGGACATGCGGTTTACTTTGACATGGATTCCCTGATGGGCATTACCGTAGCGGATTTTAACCGCTTCCTGCTGAAGCTCTTCTGTAAGGTTCTCCTCATATTGGGAGTAAACGGAATCCTCGGCAAGCTGCGTCATTATCCGATGCATATCGGCTTCTGCCTGGGAGACATAGCCGGAACCGGAAAAATCATTTTCGTATTCGGTACCGCCATCGCCATCTTCATGGAGAGTATCCGTTTTTTCCAATGCCATCCGTCCCTTTTCATAATCCAACACTTTTTGGATTCGTTCCCGTTCTTCGTCATCCTCTGTGTTCTCATGTTTTATATTTGATGATTTGTTATCGATTTTACTGGCCCTGCCGGTACTGTTAGGAAGCGGAACGACTTTGGCCAGCTGTGTACGGAGAGCTTCCTGTGCATGGGAGGTATCGTTTTCTATGTCTTCTCTTATTTGATTAATAAAGCTTTTCATATAAGGCCAGAGCAGCAGAAGAAGTTTATTCGCTGCATCAAAGCGTATCCGGGAATCGTCATCATAGGAGGCTTCGTCTATATAAGGAATACATTCATATACGACATTCAGGTAAGGCCCTTTATAACCACCCAGATTGTTGATATCTCCGGTTTTGGCATATTGGATGAGCAGGTTCATAATGATAAACACTTCGTGGTTCTGTCTGTTTATTTCATCTAGTACGGTATTCATTTCCTCTGCAAAACGCAGGTTATTAAGCAGTATACCGGTTCGGAAGGATCCGGCAAATTCATCACAGATACGCGATTCGATATAGATATCCTCCATGATGTTTACCAGACTGTGGGAAATATGGGAAAGAGCCCTGATTGCTGACTCCTCTTTATTTTTCAGACAGTCTTTTATTTCCAGCAGGTTCTTTTCCAGCGCTGCAGCAGCAGGTTCCGGTTCTTCCGGATAAAATCTGCCGTTTCGCAGAGACTGGGAATAAAGTTCCAGCATCGTAAAATCTGAAAAAAGGATATGTCCGCATTCGTGTCCTGCCAGGCCGATTAAACTGTCTGCCCTCAGGCTTCGTGTAGGGAAGCTTCTGGTAAGAAAATTGCCGGCATTCAGATGAATTACCCGGTTGTCTGTAACGGCTATCCCCGCATTCTCTGACAAATCCCAGCAGGTCATAACTTTACTGCTTCGTTTATAACGTTTCGTAGCCCCTTCTGCTATATCCGTTAAATAAGCGGAAAAGCGGGGAGAAGCAAAAAGCTGTTCATCTGTTAATTTGTTTCTGGTATCCGTGATCTGTCTTTTGATGGTTATATGTGAGGTTCTCATTCGTTTGTACCCTTCCTTTCTTTCCGGGCAGGGGACTCAAAAGATCATCCAATGACAGGTGGAAGAGGTCTGCAATAGCCGCAAGAACATAAGTGGGCGGCAGACATCTGGCCTGTTCATAATTGGAAATGCTCTTTTGGGTAATACCCAGTTTTTTGGCAAGCTCGGCCTGGGTGATACGGGGATTGTGCGTAAGACGCAGAAACCGTATGTTTTTCGCCAGGTTCATTTTTAGCCTTTCTTCATCCATAGAGATGTTCATAGACGCCTCCTATGCCGCATATTTTTGCTCCAGACAGGAGGATAAAATGTCTGCGCGGTTATCCGGGTCACTGGATACGGAGGAAAGCACGGTGTATTTGGCGGAATCAAGGATGCTGCCGCATACCATGTAGGACTGCACCCAGCTAATCAGCTCTCTTACGCCGCAGCTGCCATCGCTGACCATAGTTTCCCTGCAGCGTTCATTGATATCACGAAGAGTTTCCGCCATATCGGTGACAATGGTTTTATCGCTGCAGCCGGTTACTTTCATGGCCCGCTCTGCCAGAATATCGGTATCGGGATCTTCCATATCAATAATCAGGTTCATTCTGGAAATGACGGATTGATTCATATCACGGCAGCCGGCATAATTATTGTTTGTAGTGACCACGATGACAGTATCCGGGTGTCTGTGTATAACCTCGCCTGTAACCAGCGTAATGCTGGCACAGCGGTCCAGCAGGGCATTCAGCCCTACCAGTACGCCGGGATTGGCTATTACGGTAGGTTCCTGGATTTCCAGGAGGTATCCGTTTTTGATTGCAGTAATGAGGGGAGTTTCCACATAGCGGAACCGCTGTCCTGCAGATGCCTGCCCCGATTGGAGCTTTGCATCGGCGGACATGACTTCCTTAAGCTTTTCATAGACTTCGGAATCGGATATGGATTCCTCATAAATACCGGTCAGTTTTTTGTAAGCGGAGGGGGGATCCATCAGGATATCTTCCAAAGTGGGATAATCCCCGTGTAAGGTACCCGCAGAATCGGTTTCCGGAAGCATTTGCCCTAAAAAATCGTAAATCTCCGTGTTGGCAGAGCAGGTGTAATACATATAAGGGAGGCCCAGCCCGGCAGCGATAGCTTTTGCACCTTCTGTTTTTCCGGTGCCGGCACTGCCGCGGAGCATGAAGTTGCGCATGGGCTGATTCCCGTTGGTGGTCATTTGTGCATGTCTGCAGATGCTTACGATCTCAGGCGGTATGATATACCAGTCTGCAAGTGTTGGTATCAGCAATTCTTCCCGGGGTGTAAAGGTTCTGTCTGTAAATTTAAAATTATTATGGAAATCATTCTTATTTATGGATACAACGGTGCCGGATCCGGCAGAAGGAGTGGTAAGGATACGGAAGGCGCCAAACAATACGCTGTTTGGCGAATAGGCTCCTTTGTTCAGATTTAACGGGGTCAGCTGGGGAAGGTTGCCTGTAGCCGGAATAGAGAGACGGATACCGGCATCTGTCAGCAGGTCGGCTCCTTCGATTCGCCGGTACAGGTTATCGCATAAAATATAGGCGGCCTGTTCTGCTTTATCCATATCTGAGTAACCGTCATTTTTGCATTTTCCCAAGATGCCGTAGTATTCCTGAAATTCGTCATCGGTAAGTGCTTCCGGCATCAGCGCAAAGAACAGCGCCGATCCGGTGTTGGAACCGTCTTTCAGTGTATAAATTCTGGGAGTGGAAGAAATATCCTCGTAACGTCCTACATTGAATTTCCCGTTCTTTTTATTAAAGACAACCACATGTATTTCGTCAGTGCGGCTTTGGTATTCTGCGATCAGCTTTTCGCCCTGGGTACCTATGGCGTTTTCTGAGGTACTGGCGGGTGTCAGGCTGGTGTCCATTTCCATATAGGATAATATGGCCTGTAATACGGAAGCATGCAATGTGGCTTTCTTTGTTGATGTGCTGCAGTATTTAGACCAATAGGAAGTGCTGTAACTAAAAGCCACGGTATCAAAAGGCTTTGGTAAAGGCAGTCTCCAGGTCCAGTTTGCAAATAGAGGTATTTTAGCCATGATTTTTCTCCTTTTTAAATCCAGGAAACCTGCAGGCTGCTGCCTGTTATTTTTCCTTTCAGTTCATTTTCCTCCAGTACAGTAATCAGTTCTTCCCAATAGGGCTTTCCGGGGAAAGCATCTAATGTAGCCTGAACCGTTTCTTTCTTTTGACGGTTTATTACGATATCCCCATTTTCCTTAATGGAAAGTTTTGTATAACCGTTGGTATTCAATTCTGTAATAATGTTCTCCAATGCTTTTTGGCCGATTAACTCATACCATACATTCACATCAACCACAGGCGGTTCCGGCGCTGCTTCCACAGATTCGGTATCCGTATCGTCAGAAACCGGAGGAGCAGCAAAGCTTCCGATAATCATGGGCTCTACGTGTATTCGTCCGAAGCGGTCAAAAGTGATGTCTGCGTGAGTAAACTCTGCCATCTCTTCAACGGCGATGCGGACAGTGCTTCCCTGCAAAATATTTTGCAAAAAAGGTTTACTCTGCCATTGCCAGGTCGCGTGGGGATAGGCCGATTTGAGTTTGTCAGTGATCCGCAGCGCTATATGGCGCAGCATCATTTCATCCTGATGTTCCTGAAGTATTTCCTGATGGATTATAGGATTAGAAACTGGGGGTTCAGCACTTGTTCTTTCCGATTCATAGGGCAAATCTACTGTCTGCAGAGCATTTCTATTCCTGCTTTCTTCTGCCTGTCTTTTCAATCTGATAATGAGTTTTCTGGAAGGCTGCCATAGGACTGTGGCTATAATTACGGAAAGCCAGATAAGAAAAACCACAATCATTAGAACCTGAGAGCGTTCCTTTTGGAAAAAGACAGCGGATAAGAGCAGGGAAACAATGAGTATTCGTAGGCTTTTAGTAAAAATAAATTTTTGCATAGGTATCATCCTTTCTTTTCTGAAATAAAAAAAGAGGAACTGCTGTGGGAAGATAATCCCTGGCAATTCCTCTTATGGCCGTGTACGGTACATTCAGTCGTATGGCAGTCCATTCTCTCCGCATGGAAGCTCCTCAAAGCCGGTGTTATCCGGAACGGCGGCATCCTCCTGAGAGCTGTCGCCCTTTGATTTGCCGGAAGGTAAGTAATTCCAGTCATACACAGTGATTTTTGGAATCATACCTTTGGTTCCGTCATTTTTCCGGGTGTATTCCACCAGATCAAGATCGCCGGTTACAAAGAGTGCGCTTCCTTTTTTGACCCCGGCATGCATAATCCGTTCAGCGGTTCTCCCAAACAGGATGCATTGATAATAATTCGTATGCTGGTGATCTCCGAAGCCTTTGTTGACTGCTACATGAAACTGTACGTACTGGGTTCCGTTCTGGCTGGTCTGCAGCTCTAAATCTGCAGTGACTCTGCCGTTGAGTGAGATTGGTGTAAACATGATATATTTCTCCTTTCCTGGATAAAAAATTGTATTAAAAAAAGTGCCAAAAGAATGCCATTTGTAAACATGGTATCTCTGACACTTATTTCAATCATAAACTGCGTGTGCATGTTCCGATAGGGAAGGCACAAAAATCAATTACAATAAAATACTAGCACAATATATGGAATGCGTCAATGATAAGATACAATATATTGTACTTTGAAATTGCGGTTCGGCCTCAGCATGCTTACAAAATATCAAATACAACCTGCTGTTTAAAATACAGGTTGGTGATGGCAGTCAGGACAGGAATACTGAGTTCAGAAAAACGGCTATCGGTAATAAGGGAACCACAATCGGTAGCATCGTCCTGATACAGGCATTCCATAAGCTGCCCCTTGTTTTTCAGATGCCGGATATCCTTTTGTGCGCATTGAATTAATTCAGCAGTAGAGAGAAGCTGGCTATTCAATAAGGAAATCAGCTGTTTTTCCATAGGCTCAAGCTTCTGCGAATGGAAAATGGAAGCTGCCTGCCTGACAGGAATGCCGCCGCGCATACACAATTTTATAAAGGTAAGGATTTTTAATGGAAAACCTGTTTGGAGTGACTGAAGATACAGCCGGCCAAGAAGATCATAGAGGGCATCAGCACCGGTACAGTCCCGGCCGGAAGCAATCAGCTTTCGCATGATAAGCCGGTTGAGATAGTGATCAAAATCCAGTTCCCCCAGAATATGCAGTTCCTGTTCTTTTTTATAAAAGTCTGCCTTAAGTTCGTCATAGGTAAGAATACGGAAGGCAAGGCTGGACCAGAGAATAAGCTCGTGGGGAGTAAGCGCGCATTCACGGCCGCCTGCAGTCACAAGCGGAAGTCCCTTTCCGGTTATTTTGTAGTGTCCTACTGCGGTATAAAGCGTCATCATAATCAAATCCTTCCTTTCTTACAGGCAGCTGAAGCGTCTGTCATTCCGTAATTTACTTCCAGCCCGGGAAATCCAGGCGGAGATGTGGTTGGGCATGACCCCATAATAAGATGCAATTTCCGTGCTGGAATGCCCCAGGCATTTCATCCAGAGAGCTTCAATCCCCTTTTTTGTGATCCCTTTATAGTTCCTTTTTGCATCCTGAAGGAGGCGGAGAGTATCCAGCTCTTCTATTTTCTGCGTATCCGTTGCGGAACAGACAAGAGTGTCACCTAAGGTGGTACCTTCTGCATCATGCAGCGGCTCCTCCAGGTATTGTAAGGGAGATTGCAGCCGGTTAATGATACGGCAGTGGGAGATCAGCCGATTGCGGATGACCAGTGAGGCAAACGTACGGAAGGAGGCCCCTTTTTCGGCCTGATAGTTCATAGCCGCATGGCAGAGCGCTTCACAGCCGGTTTGAAAGAGATCGTCGTAGCCCATTCCCTGAACGGATTCATTTCGGGATATTACACCTATTATGGTGTTTCTCACTAAATCCAGGTTATCCATTACCAATGATTTTTCCTGATCAGTCATTCTTGGTTCCTCCTTCCTTTCTTACATTAGGCGAATGTTATGTGGTTGTTTTCCAGAACCTTCCGGCATTCCAGTATCAGGCAGTCACAACGGTATTCTGAGAATTGCCCGATATGTGCTTGGTCTGTGGTGAGAGAAAAAATATCCTGCATCCAGCAGTAGGCATTTTGTTTGGTCATGATTTTATGCTTCCAGATCGAATCGAATATCCGATGGGCTTCGATTCGTTTGTGGCGCAAATCCCCATTAGCCAGAGTTCCCTTGGAACGAAGAGTGCCGGAGTGAACACCGACATAGGAATTGCATTCCGGATACCCGGAACAGACATACAGGTATTCATCTAAAGCCTTTTCGTAAATATCGGATGCTTTGCGCAATACGGCTGTACGGCCGCAGTAGGGGCATTTTAGAATTTGTGGTTTCTCTTTATGCTTCATTACAGCTGCCCTCCTCTCTGCAGCGACGAGTGATTACGTATTGTATAAGGATATTGTAAGCAAAGGACTTGGGGAAACCAATGGAGTTACAGCAGTTTCTTAAGTAGTTTGGTTCTAAATTACCAAAATTTGGTAATCCTTTACTGATTCAGGAGGGATAATATCTGTTTTAAAGGACAATCCTGATTGGAATCAATAACGAGATCCAGCCACTTATGATACAGTTGGAAAAAGGTTTTGCTGCGTAATATTCCTGCGCAGTCTGTGCAGTCTATGAGTGTTCCGAGGAACGCTTCAGCGTCTGAACAAGGGAGCAAAATGGGTATGCAGTCATGGCCGGGAATAAAGAGAAAGTCACCGCATACGCCTTTCTGTTCCTTGGAACAGCTGCATATAATATACATGGCATTTCGGTAATTACCTTCTGCCGCCTCAAAAAAGCGGGCAATTGTTTCGTAGCTGACACTGAGTACCGGGTCCATGCGTATCACCTCCTTTCCGGACCCGGGAGAATTATCCAAATAAAGCCTCTATTTCACTTGTGATTCTTGGAATGACAGTATCATTGAAGATGGCAGTAAGCGCAGCCAGAAGAAGAGCCCCTAAAACAACGGCGATTATGATTTTTACTCCGTCGGAGATGTAAAAGTCTCCCTTTTCGTTCTTAAGAATGCTTCCGGCCCGGGACATTGTGGAAAATATGTTGTATTTGATAATATTTATTTTTTTATACACGACTCACTCTCCTCCTTAAAATGATGAATGTGGCAGTGGCAGCTGCAGCAAGCAGTACTGCGGGTATAGGTAAAAATTTTTTCATAGGACCTCCTTTTTAATAGAATGAGTAAATATGCTAAGTTCTGCAGGCCTCACCTCCTTTAAACGTACAAAATATGCAGGCTATAATAGCAGCTGTTTTCTATATTTGTTTTTGAGGGAGAGCTACTCTGTTTCGGACATCGTTGTTTCAGCTTCGATAACTGAGCCGGAATTATCATCAGCTTCAGCATCTTCTGCTTCAGGTACCGAAGAAGAATTCTGTCCGGTGTTTGTTTCCGTTTCCGATACGTTTTCCGTTTCCATCAGGGATTCCGTTCCGTCTGTATTCTCTGTTTCTGCAGGTGTTTCCACTTCTGGACTGGATGTATCTTCTGTTTCTGGAAAGCTTTCATTTTCGTCAGATGTTTCCGTTTCCGATGAAGCTTCTTCTTCCGGTTTATGCTGACCACTATGTCCGGTATTGCCTGATATTATATAATCATCATAGATTTTGGGGATATAATTTTCTGGTTTTGGCCGCCCAGAGTCTAAAGCTGTTGGCACTGCGGATTGGTCGTAAATAATATGCGCCGCAATAATCTGGCCGTCTACCATTCCGCAGCCAACATCCCAGCCGACAAAAGTGGCATTTGTTTTACCGCAGGATAATCTGTCGTAGGAGTGAGTGGAGCTGTCATAGCCTTTGAAACCGTCTGTCCCTGGGCCATGGTGTTCAGTGAAGCTTATCTGGCCATAATTATCTGCTGCTCCGCAGCTGCTGTGCCTGCGGATTACATTTTGTTTGATGCGGTGAACATTACCGTGACAGGGGCACCAATCATCCCCCTCGGAGAAAAATCCGCCGTTGGTATGGACGGTTACGGTACAGGTTGCCTTGGAGTAACACTCGGGGCCATGCTGATGGTATAATTTTTTCGTGTAGCAGCCGCTGCCGTTCTCAGGATCTCCGGTATGATAATGGTATTCATAGCTGATACTGCCAGGTACCTGTTCTACGCCGATAACTATCTGCTGATCAATGCTTAAAATGGCCTCATACAATTCACGGAAGGTGGCATCCTCTTCAGCGGAGACATTTTTTGCGAGTAATGCGGATGCCAATAACTTCTTTCCATCACTCGCACGCTGAAAAACCGACTGTAATTCGGTTTCCACCTTCTCAAGACCGGAGGAGGTGTTGATTTCCAATTCGGAAATTTTGTTTAAGATGGCATCTTTATTGTTTGCGGTTACCTGGTTTATAGAATCAACAGATGCTGACAGCTTCGTAAAGCTTTGGTTAAAATTGTTGACAAGCCCTTCCATATTAGTGAAGGTGCTTTGTTCGAAGGTAGATACGGTGTTACTGAGGTTTTCAAAATTTTTCATAACACTTTCGTCCAGGGAATGAAACCAGTTCTGAATGCCTTCGGTCTGTGTTTGCAGAGAGTTCACAAGCTGGGTGTAGTTTTCAGTGGATTGGTCGGAAAAGGAGTTATTAATGGCTGTGAGTGTGCTTAATAATTCCTGTTTATTACTTTCACCGGTGCTTTGGACGGTCTCCTGTAAAGAACCGATCAGGACTTTGATTTCATTATGGGCTGTGTCCATAGCAGAATTTATTTCTACTAATTTGTTATTTATATCTATGAAACGTGCAATTATCTCCGCCATACGGCTGGTGTCTGCCGTATCCATCGTTGATAAGATATCTTTTATTTCATCTTGCGTTGAAGAAATATCGGAGTGTACATGGTCCAGATTTGTCAGAAGGCTGTTTATTCCTGAGTCAATGTGCCGGGTTATATTGGTCTCTGAACTTCCTGCTTGTTTTTGGATTTCCTCCAAATTCTCCTGTACACTGTCAATCTGTACCTTAATGTTTTCAATTTCAGCCAAGGTGACATTCTGTTCTTCATTATAATTGGTTTCATAAGCTGCAAACTGAGACTGCAGGCTGTTGATGGTCTTTTGCAGACTTTGCAGATAACTGCTTAGCTGGCCAAATTCATTGGCCTGGCCGGTGGTCAAATTTAGAATCTCTTCCTTGTTATGATTCACTGTCTTATCCAGCTGAGTCAGGTATTCTGAAATAGTTGTTAAATCCTGCTTTATTTGTTCAGCAAGTATGGTTTCCTGGTTTGTTGTTGAGGAATTGATACTTTTCGAAGAACCAGTGTCAGTATCTTCTATTTCCTGCAGATAAAAATCTACAATCCATTCCGCCAGTGTGTCCGCTTCTTTTTGCGACAAACCAAGCCCGCTTTTAAAGAGGGCTTGACTTACGGCTTCTGTCATTTCCTCCTTTGCAGCTTTTTGTGTTGAGAGTTCATACAAAACAGAGGCTGCTGTATTGGCAGCGGTTTGTGTTTTTGACTTGTCTTGATTGAAAAAGTCAAAATCTGCTTCAGCCAGGCTTTCAGCAATGAGGCCTGAAATATCCGGTGAAGAGTGTTTTTTGTTTATCAGCAGAAACCCGATTATAACTGCAATCAGAAATAAAAACAGGACAATGCCTGCTAAAAGCTTTTTCTCTTTTTTTTCCATGGAATACTCCTTTTCATAATAGGTAACTCCGTAGTTTCATGCGCAGCTTCTCTGCGGTAGATTTCGAGGGACGATTCAGAAAAATCCCTCCAAAGAGCTGACGACTTCGACAGAGAGAACAACCACATAAATAAGCAAAATACAGAAGAGCATCAGCATGGAATACTTCTGCATCTGTTTTGGCCGTTTCTGTGCTTCTTTTTTTAAGTTGCTTTGTTCGATCTGACGCATATCGAATACCAGCATTTTGAAGTACATCTGCTGATCATCGCCCCGCAGAGTGCCTATCAGTCCGCGGACAATATCCGACAGCATAGTGCTTCCCACCCGGTTTTGAAAATGCAGCAGGGCATTTTCATAGTTTGCCGTTTTCATATCCGCGATTGTGATATCCAGTTCCTGGCCCAGATGGGGACCTGCTATTTTCCGGTAGGAGGTCAGTAATTTCAGAACATCACGGTCTGCGGCAAGGCTTTGCTGGATACTGACGGCAAAACGGGGAAGCTCAGACTCAATTAACTTCTTTCTTTTCTTAACAATGTCGGAGGCTTTGTAATATACAGCAAACCACACCATGATGGCTAACCCGAAGAAAAGAAAAACCAGAAGAGGCATGATAAATAAAAAAGGCAGTCCTGCTAGGGCGATTAAAGCCGCCGTCAGGATTGCCTTCATAGTGTAGCATTCCGGAGTTAACGGTATGCCGGCGATATTTAGTGTGACTGCCAGCCTGCCGCGTTTCATGGGATCGAGGTGCAGCAGCGGCGTTAATTTTTCTGAAATCTTAGTTAAATAGACATCAAAAAGATTTTCGTTAATGGCACCGGTCTGTTTTCTTGCTAACAGCATCATTTTTGATGTGCGTGCGGTTGGAACATCGACAAAAGCGCAGGCCAGATGGTATGTACCTATGCCTGTAAATATACTTGCGGCTAGTATCAGTAAAGCTGTCATGCTTTCCTCCTTACGTTTTATAGTCAACCGGCCTGCAAAGCTGCATAACCCTGGTAAAGGAAAAAAGGATGAGAGCAGCGCAGAGCGCAAGCGTGATTTTTCCCGGTGTTGTAAACAGCAAGGTTTTAAACCAGGATTGGTTCAGGAAATAAAGAAGCGGAATATTTGCTATGACGAGCAACATCATGGTAAAGGCTTCCTTCTTTGGCTCATTGATAATCGCTTCCAGTTCAGACTGTATGATTCGGACATCTGAGAATTTCTGTACGGTGAAGCTTAAGGTGTTTTTCATGCTCCGGTCACTTTGGCATTGAATCAGGGTATTGCACCATTCATGATAGATCCGGTTTGGAATTTTCATTTTCAGGCTGTTGATTGTAGAAATCATGTTGGCATTAAGCATTTCCGATTCCGTAATAAATGCCTCGAAATGTGACTTGACCGGAGGATTCAGGTAGGGTATATTTTCCCTGACTGATTTTAAAAGATCCCCACTCCTTAGGTAGGAGGTTGTTATTACAGAAATAGCTGATTCCAATTCCTCGTTCAAATGCTTTTTGTAGGAGGCTGCGGTGGAACGTAAATACCAGACCGGGGCAAAGGCAAAGCCGGCGCCGAGTATAGGAATCAGGAAGGGATTGTTAAGAAGCAGTGCTGCCACAGCACCCAGCGCAAACAGGAGAATGGAGGCTCTTTTTACGAGTGCGAAGCGGTTTTCCCGGCCTGTTGCTTTTAAAAGCTGTTCAATTTCCAGCGTCTCCCGGTTAAAAAAGCCTTTTGCCGGTTTCCCCAGCAGAACATCCAGGTCATCCTGCAGCGTGCTTCTTCTGGGATTGTCCATAATCCGGATAAAGTCATTAAAACGAATGGAGAGCAGTATAAATAGCCCATTTACTGTCAGTACAAACAGAATTATCTGAATCCATTTCATGGGGAGGGCCTCCTTTCCTGTTTTCTTCCTGCAATGATGGTTTGCCATTATTTGGTGAGGCGAGTTCTTTGGAATGCGGATCCCGTTCGGGAACTACTGCAAGAAAGGGAAGCAACTTCTTTGCGGGAATACCGTTATCCAGCATTCGTTTCTCCAGTGCCTCGGAAATACTGCCCAGTCTGCGGTGTCTGCCAATAACGCCTACTTTGCCATCCATATCCGGGCGGTTATCAATGACGTCATATTGATACAGAGGTCGATAGAAAAGCCGGCCTTCCCGGTAGTCCTCTCCCTCAATAATCTGCATGATTTTACGGCTGCCGTCCTCCAGCTGTTTCGTAAATACGATGACGGGATAGGCTTCGACCATAATCTGCATGAGGATTTCGTCAGCCATGTTATATTTACGCTTGGCAAGTGTCATCATACGGCGGTAGGTCGATTCGGAGGAGTTGGAGTGGATGGTGGTGACAACCGTGTGGCCGGTCCGGGAGCTTTCGGCAACGGAGAGAGCTTCTTTTGCCGAACGCATTTCCCCTACGCCGATGACATCCGGATGTTTTCGAAGAACCCTTTCCAGCAGAAGATCCTGGCCGATATCAAGGGAAGGGTTTTCATGGGGGCGTGTCAGCAGGTGAACGACACTGTTCAGGGCACGGCCCTGCTCATTTCTTCTGATTAGGTCAAATTCCCGGCTGCCTTCCTCGATGGTAATCAGCCTTCGGTTATCCGGAACCATGGAGAGCAGCCAGCTCATAATTGTAGTTTTGCCGGAGCCTGTACTGCCTGCGATGCATACGGATACTCCATAGCGGATACAGCAGGTCAGAAAATCCAGCATTTCTTCCGTAGCGGATCCGGCGGCAAGCAATTTTTCCCTGGAGACAGACTGCTGGTTTACGATACGTATGGATGCATTGATGCCGATATCCGTATCTACAATAGGGGTTTTATCCACTGAGATACGGATATTTTTGTCTAAGTACCCAATGACGGAGGGCATGGTATCATCAATTACCATACCGCAGGAATTCAGCAGACGACGGGTTACATCAATCGCATGCTGGGGAGACTGAAAGCGATCCGGAATTTTCATAGATCTCCCGCCGCTCATAATTACCTCGATATCGTTGTAGGCATTGATGTTCACTTCCTCTACGCCTTTTTTATAGATCCATTTTTTCAAAAAGGAGATGCCTGCCATATCCTCATAGAGGGTATCGCACAGTTCAGTTGTGGATAAGCCTTCCACGGAATATGAACGGTTGTGGATATATTGGTAAATGATTTCCTTCAGAAGCTTACGGGCTTCTTCCTGGTTTCCTTCCGTAGACAGCTTGTCTGCATGTTTATCCGTGCAGTATTTCTGGACATCTTCCAATATCTGTTCATAGGACAGCGTTTCTTCGGTGGCGGCGAAGAACATATCACTTAAAGAAATGCCCATGTCTTTTTGCCTCCTTTCCCGGTTGTTGAATTTTTTCTGTGTCAGAGCTCTCCTGTTCAGATACCGTATCAGGGGATTCTATCTCCTCAACATTGTCTATTCCTTCGTCTGCGCCAGGAAATTCATCTTCAGAAAGGCGTGCCATGACCAGCTTCAGAGAATTGACATATCGCTGGTTACAATAGGCGAGTGCCCTGAACATCCGGCCACCGGTACCGCAGCGTTCAATTTCTTTTGCATAGGGCAGCAGGCCGTCAAATCCGCCTACCAGGTGGCTCATTTCATCCAGTGCATGGAAGGGGCGGGCAAGCCCTGCCAGTGTTAGATGATCATCATAATGAAATTTAATATCTGTCAACAGGGGTTTATGGGATTTCAGGTAGTTCAGGCCACGTAAATCCGGGGTCAGAATACGTACGGCCACATCTGCGGTTTCAATAGCGGCTACAGTGAAGAAATGAAGCATGTTGGAGCTGCAGTCTAAGAGGATATAGTCCACCAGCTTTGCTGCTTCTGAAATAAGGGACCGGATTTTATCATATTTCAGCTCCGGATAGGAAAACGGGGTTTCTCCGGCCGCGAAGCCCATGACACCGATAAAGGGATACTCCTTTAATATGACGACCCGTTCGGCTACAAGGGCCATATTAATTTCCAGGCCGGAAAGCACGTTGCCGATGGAAGAGGAGGTGTCTAACAAACGATCCGGCATCCAGACCGGGAGCATGGGGGTGCCGGAATCTGCATTGATGATGATTGCTTTCTTTTTCCCCGCAGTAAGAACCTTTGCAAGAATGCAGCAGAACATGGATTTACCGCAGCCGGGATTTCCCCAGGCAGTGATTATTTTTGCCATAGCTAATCCTCCTGTGACTGTGTGGGAGCTTCGGGAGCAGCTGGCGTGGTTTCCTCCACAGGTTTTGTATCAGGGGGGAGAATTTCTTCTGCGTTTATTGAGGATTCCACTTCTTCCGCATTTTCTTGTGGGCTGTAACCATATAGATCACTTAATATATCAGCCTGCCGTGTCAGGAGCTGTGCAGCTAACTTTTCATTTCCCCTGCAAATCAATGCAGCATGAAGGATGCCTTCATTTTCACATCGGGTAAGCAGCACCGCCTGCTCAGGGGTGGCCAGCACGGTAACGGCGGCGGTCTGCTGCTTTTCTTTGTCGTCATCCGGAGGCGTTGTATAATCGATATCCAGTCCTTTGGAATCCGATACGGACAATACTTTGATAAAACGCAGCTCCGGGATATCGGTCACGGGCTCCAGGGCATTTTTGTCATCATAGTGATACAGACGGATAATATCACCGCTTTGAAGCTTATCGGACAATGCAGCAGCCAATGTTTGTGTGGAAATGGAGATGGCTACCATGCCGTCAGGTATTTCATTCAGGGCCAAATCAGAGGATAAGGGGGTGGCGCTGACCTTTTCCGGAAGAATATAGTCCCCGGGAAACAGATCTGTTGCGGCATAAGTGCCAATTACCGCTTCTGTTTTAGAGGCCACGGATTCAGGCATGTTAAAACCGCCTGCTTCAATTAATTCCACATCTTCAGCGGTAATCAGAGTTCCGCGTCCTACAGCTGTTTTCATCCGGACAATCTCACGGGTACTGCTTGTTTTGCTTGTGATGGCAGGAACTGCGATGAAAGCAATCACGGCTGCGAGGACAATACTCAGGATACCGTAAATAAAGCGATGGTTCATTTTCATTTCTATTATTCTCCTATCTGTGCTGATCTAAAAAAACAAAGGTTTTCTGTATCAGGGAAGTAACAATTAAAGCAACTGCCAGTAAAATGACAGCAATTATAAGCAGCAAAATAATAATAATTTTCATATAAGCTCCTTTCAGTCCGCAATGGGGACAGAAAACATAGCAGCATGTAAAGCCGTGGAAGAGAATTTACATGCTGCCTGAATGAGGATTATGGCAGCAGGAGATATAGGCTGCCAAGGAAAAGATAAGGGATAAAAGGAAGGTGTGTTATCCGTTCCTTTTTTATCAGGGTTCTTAGCTCCAAATGTATGATGGCGGCCAGAGATGCTGTAAACATGGCCAGTAAAAGTAAGGAAGCTCCCATGACAATTCCAAGCAGTGCTGCCAGCTTAATATCTCCGCCTCCGATACCGCCGTCTGTTATCATAGAGACTGCCAGCAAAAGTGTGAGTCCGGTAAAGAAACCGGCGGAACCTCGCAGACATATGGAAAAAATGGACGGCCATGGTGTGAGGCAGATAGTAAGCGGTAGTGAAAGAAGACACCAAAAAAGGAACGCAAGCAGGGCGGCATTGCGTACCTTATGGTGTCTGTAATCATATATGGCAAACAGCAGCAGGAAAAACAGTGTCAGTAGGCGGTAAGCGAAGGGGAGATTACTCACGTTTGGAGTACCAGTCATCATACAGACTGCCCTGAATCTGTACATTATCATTAAGGTTGAGGGAAAGCATCCCTGCAGGTGTCCATATGTCTAAAATATAGGTATAAACGGTATACGCAGAGCCGTCAGGATACCAAAGAGGAGTGAAATGTACCTTTCTCTGGTAGGTGGAGAACTCATTTGGTTGAAAATCGAAGCTTGCGGACAAGCCTTTGCTGCAGGTCAAAAGCCGCCAGTAGTTCTTATAGGAAAACTCCGGGAAATAGGAAACAGCGGTCTGGGCCGGTGTGTAATGGCTTGCCGGTGCATTAACCGTTACCAGCGCCTGGGCGGATTGTTTGATGCCATACCCACTTTTCATGGTATCGCCGGAAGCGGTGGGAACAGTATCATCCGGATGGATTTCCATAGAACCGGTTAGTGATGCATAGTAGGAGGTGGATTCATAGATATATTTTCCATAATCTACCCACCTGCCGTTATCCTCCCAGTGCCCGTGGCTGCTGGTACAGTTTTCCGGACAGCCGGAATTGTGATCACCGCCTATCCATTCCCAGCTGCTTTCCCATTTCCAGTCAGGCTGCCACCTGGCATTCCAGACACTCCAATCGGCGGAGGTTTTCTGCGGGTTGGAGGGGAGGTCGGGAAGCGAAAAACGGGGATTGGTATCAGTTGCCATAGGATCCGGAGGGATATTTTCATCCAGGGATATTATGTTCGCTGTAAAGCTTGTCTGCCCCGTAGAAGCGCCGCTGACGGATGCGGTGATAGTAAGGGTGGAAGGGGCAGATGGGGTATGCCATTTTGTCCACACCACCTGCGAACCTCCGGCCGGCATGACGATATCCTTAACCAGGTAGGTCTGACCATTGATATGGAAAGTGACGGACGCGGGCTTATCAGGAGTGATATCTTTGCCGCTTGTCAGGGTAATACTTGTAATGACATCCGTATCAACGCGGTAGGTATAATCGGAAGCCTCCGGTTCTGGATCCTCGGTACCTTTATAGGAGACAATGCCTATGCCCAATGCGGACAGGATGTCAGAATCGGATACCTTTCCGCTGATGGTACCGTTCCATGCCGGGTATCCTAAATCAGGGGTTTCCAGGAACAGGGACAGCGGGAGATTCTGGTGGGTAAGGCTGGGAAGCTTACGCCTCAGTGTCCCTCCGGACATCTGGTTATAAAGGGCGGCCTCTGTAGCTGTCATGGCGTAGTTTTTGCCATTGTGGGTAAAGTAAGCTATGGGTTCCACTACCAGCTTATAGTTTCCTGATATGAAATCGGCATAAGCCAATCCGGTTTTGGAAGCGACGAGCTGTGCTATGTATTCGGAACAGAAATAGCGCCGGATAGTCTCAATGCTTGCTTTGGAGTAGCTGCCACTGATGATACGTGGGAGGGCAATGCCCGGTTTGGAGCAGCTGTATGAACCGTCCGGGGACAGGGAAGTGCCGGAACTGTACTGGAGCTTGCTGACCTTTCCGAAATGAATGGTATTGTCGGCAATGTTGGAATTAGAAAGATCGAAAGGGACAGAAACAATGGAGCCATCAGTGGTTACTACAGTAACCCGCACACCATCCTGCTTATGCCAGACATCGGTTTCAGTTCCCTGGCCCATGCCGCCGCTTCCTCCATCTATATTTCCGCTTCCCTCCGCCATGGCTGTGAAACAGGTGGAAAAAAGAAGAAACAGGAAGAAAAGAAGCGGAAAAATATGTTTGATTGGCTTCTTCATGTGGATAAAATCCTCCTTAAAGGGTAAAGAAAAAGACATGGATGCCCATGCCTTTTATAACCTATAGTATGTAAATTGTTAATTACCGCCCATATTGCCGACTTGTTTGTTGATGTCTCCATCACTGTCAATAGTATCTTGAAGGGTATCCCCTGTTGTTATCCAGCCAAAAACAGGATCATAAACCTGTCCGGCGTGAGAATTGTTATTGTCTGCTTCGGGGGGAGTAGTGCTGTCTGCTTTATTTTCCGGTGCTGCAGTAGGAGCCTGCGTTTGCTGAGGAACGTTGGAATCATATTCCGGTGGTTTTTCGGGATTTGTTGCATCCTCCGTTATATCTGGTTTTTCTGACGGCATTTCTTTGGCCGCTTCTTCTTTGGTTTTTGTGTCGGATAAAGAAGAAGTAGTGGTAGTCTCATCTTCAGAAATAATCTTCTGGGTATTATCTGCTTCCGTCCCTTCTTTTTTATCAGAAGGAGAAGATGATTCTGCAGCAGATTCTGTTTCCGGCGCTGTCTTTTCTTCCCAGGAATCGGTTTGTGTACTTGTTTCAACGGCAGCAGGGACAAATTCGGCATCTGGTTTGCGGGTAAGAAAATAAGCGGCGGCAAGAATTCCAATACACAGGACAGAGAAGCCGCAAATGGTAAGTGCTATCTTCTTCTTGTCTTTTTTCATAAATAGAAACCTCCTTTGAGTGTCTTCAAATACTATATACGCTGGAAAAAGGAAAAAGCCAACACGTTTTCTCAGTATTTTGTGTTATGTGTACCAGTTAATGTAATATGTTGAGTAATTGGGGGAAAGGTATCCCCAAACATATGGATTCTAAAATTCGCATCGCAGGTAACGATATATTCAATTTTATCAGAAAGCTGGTTGAATTCAAGCTTAATATTGCTTATTGTGTAATTATCCGTGGAAAGGGGGATACGTTCTTCCATTCCGTTTATAAAGCCGGCCTGCAGTGCTTCCTGATAAGCGGAGCTTAAGTGAAGATCGGACATATAGGAATTCAGGTTGGCTTCACGTTGGGAATGGAAGGTATCTGCATAAATTCTGGCACTGACATTGTTTAGTTCCATTTTTGCAGCATTTCGTATATTGATACAGTTAATCTTTACAGACGCAAACAATAAAACAAAAGCAAACAGTATATTGACAGCAAGTATGACGAAGATGGTGAAAAAGGATAAGTCACCGCGTTCATCTTTTATGAATTTGTATCTCATACGTCCTCCTATTTCCAGTAGTGTTCTGAGACACCGGCGCCCTGGGCCCGGATGTTAATCGGAACGAGATTGAACTTCCAGAAGCCGCCAAGGTAGCAGCGGCCGGTTACTGTGATATAAAAGGGCGATCCTATCTGGATTTTGTCAGGGGAACCGGAGACATCAATCTGATAAGCCAGATTCTCTATATCGCTCATTTGGCTGGTGAGGAAGGAGAAGAGGGAATCCGTCTCACCATTGGTGCCTCCGGTCAGCTGTATTTGTTTGGCGAGTTGGTCGGCGCAGTGATCCAGTTCCTGCTTTACCGATATAATATGGAAGATATTGATAATAAAGGTAATCAGGATGACTGTAATAAAGATAAAGAAGAAGCAGCTGATGTAAGAGGCTTCTCCTTTTTCTGATCGGAGCAGCCGTTTTATTTTTCCATTCAATTTTTCACCTCCATAATGGCAATAAAAAACGCGGGATAGAAAAATCCACCCTGCGTTTTTGGATATTTATAATTTATCACAATACTAAGTTTATCATATTGGATTTACCATGTAAATCGCATTACTGTGCCATTTGCGGAAAATATGGTGCCAGGTTTATGACAAGATATGGATTTTAATACTTAACAATAATGCAATGGTAATTCTAAGTTTTTAATTGAGATATTGTTATCACGATTTCAGAAGCAGGTTATATCAGAAAGCAGCAAAAGTATTTTATCTGTTGCCATTGTCTTTGATAGCCTCAATATATCCGATAACCCGCTGCTGTTTTTGAGCAGAAAGACGCCGGAAATGATACAAAAGGTTACTTTCTGAATCAGAGAGAGAGTTATTGCATGGCGGCGTCAGGCAATCCGTTCGTCCTAACAGAAAATCCACGGAGGTAATCTGGCTGATAAGGAAGAAGAAGAGGCAATACGTTTCACCATTGGTGCTTCCGGCTTGGCTAATCACTCATATTTCTTTCAGCAGAAGGTGTAATCCCCATAACTTTTTTGTATATCTTGCTAAAATGCGAAAAATTATCATATCCTACCTTGGCAGCTACAAGGCTGATTGGCAATGTTGTCGTCAATAAAAGATTTTTTGCTGTTTTCATTTTCTCTTCTGTAACATAATCCTTAAGAGATATTCCATTTTCGCGGAGCAGGCGGGTTATATAGTCCGGGCTTAAGAAAACAGCCCTGGCAATGTCAGATCTTAAGAGTGGCTTATCCAGGTTTTCATGGATATATTCCATTATTATGGTAAAGCTGTCTTTATCCTCATTGTTTTCAGGGGCAATGGATTGGAAAAAAGCAGTCAGCTTTTTAATAAAAATGATAACACTGTCTAACGTCAGGGAAGAATTTTCTTCTTGCTGAAGAAGTTCTCTCTGTAACGGCAGAATATGGGCAGGCAGATTGAGCCTGTGAGCCGCACTATATGCAGCCTGCTGATAATCCCGACAAAAGGCATCAAGGGTATCGTGGCAAAGCTGCCCGCTATCGTTTAGCTTATAGAGAAATTGCAGAGCTTCTTTTTCTGCACGGGATGCCTGGTTATTAGCCATATACAGCTCAAACCTTTGCAGCATTTCAATATCGCAGTATATGGTTTGAGAATGGCTTTCCTTATTTTCTGTTATAAATATTCCGGGAGCTAGGAGCACATTATCACTCCTTCTGTGCCGGATTGCCTTTGCGTAAGAGGATAGTTCCTTGACACGGCAGGAGGGTGCCGTATAAAAAGCAGTATTGCAGGAAAGCGTTTCAGCTATCTGACAGGATGCGATGTTCAGGTTAGTTTGATATACATCAAAGGCTAACTCCTGCAGGGTATCTCCATAAATCAGTATTTCCATAGACAGTTTATCCGGGCAGTAGAAAAGCACCCGGCAATTGCTATAGCTGAAAATATTTTTGAAAATATTTTCTATGAAGACACTCCAAACAGAAAAATCCAGAGGTTGGGAGGACCAGCTTAGGATTTGCAGCCAAAGCAGGTGAACAGGGGAATCCGGCCGAAGGATAATATCCATATCCTTAAGTGTTTCAAACGCTTTTTCCATATCGGCATCATTGCCGGTAAGCCAGTCGTGAAGAATTCCCTTCATAAGGAGGTTTTTATGTGTCATAGCTGCTTTTCCGTAATCTGTATATGCTTTTTCCTTCCGGCCTTCCTCAATTCGCAGGATGGCCTTTTTTACGGCGTTTTCCACATCTTCATATCTTGCCGGCTGGAGTATATAATCAAAGCTTCCGAGCTGTATCGCTTCCTTGGCATAGAAAAAATCAGCATGAGAGGTCAGAAAAATACATTCAAAAAGATATTTATTGTTACGACACCAACGCAGTAAGGAAAGGCCATTTTCCACCGGCATTTCAATGTCGGACAGAAGGATGTCAATAGGGTATCGGGCAATGATTTCTCTGGCTTCCAATGCATTCAATGCTGTGTATATATTCTTTACACCAAGCATATCCCAGTTGATTCCTGATTTTAGAGAAGATACCACATTAGCTTGATCATCTACAATCAATACATTCATTTTCAACATCTCCTTTCTTGACAGGAATGAACAGTTCTGCGCAGCCTCCGCATTCCGTATTATAAAAAGCAAGCAGCCCATTATGCTCATAAGTAAGTTCCATGCGGTAATAAATATTGGAAATGCCTACATGATAATCATCATAGAGAGATTTATATTCCGGAAGATGATTTAATATCTGCAGTGCATCAGGAGAGAAGCCGCCGCTGTTATCTGATATAATAAGATTCAGAAAGGTTCCGTCTTCGGCGGTTACCAATCGGGATTTCAGATGAATTGTAAGTCCGGCAGGATTTGAGGAGTGCTTAACGCTGTTTTCCACGAAAGTAAGCAGGGAAAGCGGCAGTATAGGGATATCGGCGGTATCAGCAGCAATGTCCATAGTCAGTTCGGGATTACAGGAGAAATTCAATTGTTGAAGACTGATATAGCTTGATACTGAATGAATTTCCTCCGACAGGCTAACTAACTGCTTGTTATTGCGGAAAATATAACGGAAGTAATCGGACAGGGCCAGCAGCATTTCCTGTATTTCCTTATACTGCTTTTTTTCGGCCATCCCATAAAGGCCTTTCAGGCAGTTCAGATAAAAATGGGGACGTATCTGAAGCTGCAAATATTGTAATTGCGCCTGCTGTAAATCCAATTTTTTCTCATAGGTTTCAACTTTTAAGGTTTTAATATTTTCCAGCATCTGATTGAAAGTTTGCCCAAAATTACGAAGCTCCCGAATTGGCAGCGTATCCGGTGCACGTAAGGACAGATCCCCGGTGCCCACCTTCTCCATGGTTTTCATAAGAGAATTGAGCGGTTCCAACAACCGTCTGTATAAAAAGAGCCATATGAAGGGTACTGATAAAAAAAGCAGTGCAATGGCAGACAGCAGCACCCTCTGAAAGGTATTCAGCCTTTCCAGAATACTTTTATACGGAACCATATAACATAGTTGAATATTCTCCTGGGAAAAAGGCTCCTTGATTAGCTGGTATTTATTTTGGGAAAGGGATACAACTTGTATAGAAGCCGCCGTCCATGCAAATTCCCGTGGCTCCATTTCCTTCTGTGATGTATAGGGAACGCCATTTAGGGAAGAAAAGAAGAGCAGTATGTCCTTTTCCGGAATAGAAGCGGATGCTACATCCATATCCAGGGAAGGATCGATTATAGCGGCACATAAGGTATTCTTTATCCCTGTTACCTGAAGAAGAACAATGCGATCTGACAGGGAAAAGGGAATCCAGCCATGGGGCTGCCATTCTATGTCCTCTATGCCGGTCAGATAATCCTTGATTTTTTTTTGGTCACTTAAGGGATAGTTCATCTGATAAGAAGGCAGATAATAAGAAAAATTATTGCTGTAAAGGAAAAATCCCCCGATAAGAGGCTCCTGCGTCATTAATATTTTCATACTTTTCATAACTTCAAAAGCATTCATGTGCTTATGAAGCTGAGAATCCGCATAATAAAATGCCCGAAATGCGGTATTGTTGATTGCAACGTTAGCCAGCAGATTTTCTGTATTATCCAAGGTGCGTTCCACCGTGCTCTTATAAAGTTTCAAATGGCTGCGGTAGGATTCGATATCCGCATCAGCCTGCCGCTGGATCGTGTAAAAGGAAAGAATAAATAGAAGCAGGAGGGCGGGAACCGAAAAAGTAAAGAACGTTATGGCCAGAATTTTTTTCATACTAAAGATTTTTGCGTTCATATGCGCCTCCTGAATTGGGTGTCTATCCCTGCATTGCAGAACAGATAGCCATGTACCATATAGCAGATAATAAATCATCTATCGATATTATAACAAGAATTGGTGTATTTTCAAGAATGTGCAGGTCGCATTCCGAACAATAACGGTACGGAAATAGAACAATGAAACAAAGCAATTGATAAGTAATGTCGTTAATTGAACAATATGGATAGGAAATATTGCAGAAATTCGAAAAGTTTTTATATATAATAAAATCATAGTAAGGGCCCTGAATAAAAAAGAAAGAGAGGGATTGATTATGAATCTGAGGAAAATGACAGCATTATTGTGTTGTGGTGTAATGATAGCCGGAGCTTTATTTTCAGGCTGCGGAAATGCAGCGGAAAGCAGCCGGTCAAATGGAGCGGGAGAATCAGATGCGGGTACTGTAGCTTCGAGTGAAATAGATTCTGCCACATCGGCAGGGGAGGATTCTGCTTATACGGTACGTGTCTGGGGGTATGGAGATGCAAATAGTGATGATTTAAAGGCTGTTTCTGAAAAGATCAGCGAGATTACCAGAGGAAAAATTGGGGTAAATGTAGATTTATATCGCACGATGGATAGCGAAAAGCTGAATTTGGCTTTGACAAGCGGTGAAAAAATGGACTTGGTATGTATTCATGGAATGAGTTTATCCACACTGATTTCTACCGGACGTATTTTACCTCTTGATGAATTATTTGAGGAATATGCAAAGGATGTAAAGGCTGTGGTTTCCGATGAAGACTTAAGATGCGGCAGGACAGAAGGGATATTGTATACTCTTCCAACTAATAATGATAATGCCAGAGCATCAGGCTTTGCGATGCGTAAGGATATCGTAGAAGCATTAGATATTGATGCGTCTAAAATAAAATCTTTAGAGGATATGCATGAGGTTTTGGTACAGGTAAAGGAAGCCTATCCCGATATTTATCCTCTTGTACCTACATGGGCAGGAGGCGGTATGCAGAGTATCTTTCATACCGATAATATTGGCCCTGGTAATCTGGGAGTACTGGAAGATGCTACAACAGACAGTACCACAGTGGTGAATCTGTATGAAACAGAGGAATATAGAAATTTTGTATATACCATGTATCAGTGGCAGCAGGAAGGTCTTATTATGCCGGATGCTACAACAACTACAGAAAATAATCCGATAGGTTCCGTAGGGTTTGCTTCTTTTGAAAACATTATACCGGGAAAAGAACTGGATGTTAAAAAGAAAGCAGGAATTGATGCTGTTCTTGCAGAAATCACACCGGCAATAAAAAATACGGATATGGTAACCGGAACTTTTTGTATCGCAGCAGCCAGTGAAAATCCTGCCAAAGCAATGGAACTCTATAATTTGATGTATACAGATCCTGAAGTGGCAAATCTTCTTACTAACGGTATAGAAGGAAAACATTACGAATTCGTTGATGATTCAAAGAAAATGATTAAGCTGCCTGAGGGAGCGGCAGAAGGTAGTACAGGATATACTTCTTTGGATTGGGCATGGCCGAATTGTATGATTACGCCGGTATGGGAAGGCGGAGATCCTGATTTATGGAAAAAAATGGATGACTTTAATAAATCCGCTATCTCATCACCAGCCCTGGGATTTCAGTTTGACAGTGCTGCTGTTATGAATGAGGTAACAGCATGTCAGAATGTACAACAGAAATATACAACTGCATTGAGTTGGGGAACACTAAATCCGGATGAGGCCCTGCCTCAGTTTAACAAAGAGCTGAAGGACGCCGGACTGGATACTATTATTGCAGAGGTGCAGTCCCAGTTGGATGCATGGCTGAGTGATAACAAATAAATAATCCATATCTGGGCAGGCTGTTTTCCCGGCCTGCCCAATTTAATAAAGTGGGGGAAAGAATGTGAAAAAAAACAAAGCAAAATATAAGAATAAAAGGAGACTGCGCCGTTACTGGCCGCTTTACTTAATGCTGCTGCCTGGTACTATATACATTTTTATTAATAATTACCTGCCTATGCCGGGGATTACTCTGGCGTTCCGACAGTATAACTTTAAGGATGGAATTTATAAGAGTCCATTTATCGGTCTTAAAAATTTTGAGTTCCTTTTTAAAACAAAGGATGCCTGGATAATTACAAGAAATACAATCTGTTATAATTTTGTTTTTATTTTATTGGGGACTGTAAGTGCTATTGCAGTGGCGATACTATTGAATGAAATTCGTTCAAAATTAGCCAGGAAGGTATATCAGACCTGCATCCTGATTCCTTATCTGGTATCAATTGTGGTGGTAAGTTATCTCGTTTTTGCTTTTTTTAGTTCCGGAAACGGCTTTTTAAATATGAGCGTATTGAAGCCATTGGGTATTGCTCCCGTTTCCTGGTATGATGAGCCAAAGTACTGGCCGTTTATTCTTACATTTGTATCCCTTTGGAAAAGCATAGGATATAACAGCATAATGTATTATGCCATGATTGTTGCCATTGACCGGACGTATTATGAAGCGGCAGTTATGGACGGAGCTGGCAGATGGCAGCAGATCGTACATATTACTCTTCCGGGAATAAAACCTACGATTGTTATACTTACGCTGATGAGTATAGGACGTATTTTCTATTCTGATTTCGGCCTTTTTTACCAGGTTCCCATGAATTCGGGAAATCTGATTACCGTTACCAATACCATTGATACCTATGTGTATAGAGGGCTGATGCAGACCGGGAATATGGGAATGTCATCTGCGGCAGGTGTATATCAGTCCTTTATCGGCTTTGTGCTGGTGATCCTTTCTAATTTAATTGTGAAGAAGGTGGATCCGGACAGCGCATTATTTTAATGGGAGGAGAATAATTATGGTACAGAAAGGGAAAGGTTTCCAGTTTGCGGCACATCTGGTAATGATAATTCTCACTATCTGCAGTGTAGCTCCATTTCTGCTGATGGTGGCCGCGTCTTTAACGGAGGAAAAAACACTGTCTGTTTACGGTTATTCCTTCCTGCCAAAAAAAATTGATTTTTCCGCTTATATTTATTTGTTTGCCAGCAGTAATGTAATGCTGAGGGCATACGGGGTTTCTATATTGGTTACCGTTGTGGGAACAATAATGAATCTGATGCTGACAACACTTTTTGCTTATCCTCTTTCAAGAAAAGACTTACCCGGACGCAATATCTTTGCTTTTTATTTGTTTTTTACCATGTTGTTTAATGGAGGACTTATTCCATCTTATATTATGTGGACACAGACCTTCCATATTCAGAATACGCTGGCGGCGCTTCTGGTACCCGGCCTGCTGTTGGGCGCTTATAATATTATTATGATGCGTACCTTCCTTTCTTCCAATATACCTGATGAAGTGATAGAAGCCGCCAGAATTGACGGCGCCGGGGAACTGAAAATATTGGCAAGGGTGGTTCTGCCCATGGCAAAGCCTATTGTCGCTACACTGGCCATGCTTGTAGGCCTGGCCTATTGGAATGACTGGATGAATGGCCTGTATTATGTAAATGACGATAATTTGTATAGTATCCAGGTTCTTCTGACAAGAATTCTGCGGAATCTGGATATGATGAAACAGAATGCGGCCGCTGGAGGGGGAAGTGTGGGACCTATGCCGTCCACTGCCTTGCGGATGGCCATTGCGGTTATGGGAGTACTGCCGATTATGCTTGCTTATCCTTTTTTTCAAAAATATTTTGTTAAGGGTATTACTGTAGGATCGGTTAAGGGATAAAAAAACACTTCAATTTGTATGCTCCAAATATGGCTTTAATAAAATGTGTGCATTGGTGCACAGAGGGAGTGGATATGGAAAATTATAAGAATAAAAAGTTACCGTATATCGACCAAAACGAAAACGGTGTTCCGGTTCTATATGTGGACGGCGCCCCTTTTTTGATGATAGGAGGGGAATTACATAATTCTTCAGCATCAAGTCTGACCTATATGGAGAAAAATGTATGGCCCTACCTCAGGGATTTACATTTGAATACAGTACTGCTTCCCGTTGCCTGGGAATGTGTGGAACCGGAGGAGGGATGCTATGAATTTTCTTTGGTGGAAGGACTGTTGAGGCAGGCACGGAAGGAAAATGTAAAACTGGTGCTTCTTTGGTTCGGATTATGGAAAAATGGAGAGAGTTTTTATATTCCTGGCTGGATGAAGGAGGATTATGAACGTTTTCCCCGTGCCAGATATGCAGATGGAACACCTTCTGAGACTGTTACTCCATTCTGTCCGGAAGCGGTGGAAAAGGATAAGCGGGCTTTCTGTAGACTGATGGATTACTTACATAAAGAAGATCGGGATCATACGGTCATTATGATTCAGGTGGAAAATGAAATAGGTTTTTTAAAATCAGATCGGGATTACGGTAAAGAGGCGGAAGCTTATTTCAGCGGAGAAGTTCCTCCGCTTGCAGCACAGCTGTACCAAGTGACAGGCACCTGGCAGGAAGCATTTGGAGAAGATGCACCTGAAATTTTTATGGCTTATTATTATGCAAAGGCTGTGGAAAGTATTGCTGCCGCGGGAAAGAACATATATGCTCTTCCCATGTATGTGAATGCATGGCTGGAGCAGCATCCGGACAGGCCGGGAATCTATCCTTCAGGCGGGCCTGCGGCAAAATTAATACCCTTATGGAAGGCGGCGGCTCCAACAATAGATATGATTTCTCCTGATATTTATCTGCCTGATTTTAAGGATATATGTGAAAGCTACAGTGTTAAAGGCAATCCATTATTTATTCCTGAGGCAAGGAGGAATGCTGCTACAGCCTCCAATGTTTTTTATGCCTTTGGCGGACTTAACGCACTGGGATTCTCACCGTTTGCTGTGGAGGATCTGTTGCGGGACTATGGAGAGCAGCCTGATAAGGCTCATCTGGAGGAATTGAATATTGATGCGGATGCCTTTTATTATAAGGAAACAGCACCTTATCTTATCCGCAGTTATCAGATACTGAATGAAATGATGCCCCAGTTGATTGCGTACAGGGGAACGGACAGGATGACCGCCTATATACGGATAAGCCCCAATGAAAAAGGCTGTATAATTCCCATGGATACCTACGATATCCAGTTAGATTATACGGGGGGAGGAATTGGGAAAACAGGGAGTGCAGGAATTATTTTCAAGGAGAAGAATGCCTTTTATATCACTGGGTGTAATACGCATTTTAAAATTCTGCCTAAAAAGGGAAGCAATACTTTTACTGGTCTTTACAGATATGAAGAAGGCAGGTTTGAAAATGGTGTTTGGAAACGGGAGCGTATTTTGAATGGGGATGAAGTATACGACATGTCCTTAAAAGAGATGGCGGAAAGCAGGTATGTGAGAGTATACGTGCATCAGTAGAATATGCAGATATTTGTATTATTGATATCTTTTGGTAAAAATGGAGACAGCACACAAAAGGGCTGTACTCCATTTTTGTGTTTAATACGTATTAAGAACTTTTCAATAATAACATGAAGGTTATGGAATTTATAGGGACGGGGAAATGTTATATTGGCGTTATTACACCAGCATTGTGGTTTAGCCCATGTATGTGGATCCGGTTGAGGTGTAGGGTTAATATCTATATTTAACACTATTTCTATCCCATAACTAAAATAGCAGTGGAAGCGTAAAAATAAGAATGCTACAATAAATATGTTGATTATGTTTTCGCGGTATGATTCGTGTAACTGTAATGATATCTGTTATATCAGTCTTGGGGGATAGGGTGAAGGGAAATGTATAAGGTATTATTTGCGGAGGATGAACTTTTAGTCAGGCTGGGGCTCCAGAACTCTATTTCATGGGAAAAATATGATATGGAGCTGGCTGCACAGGCGGATAATGGAGTCGAGGCATACGAATTATTCTGTTCGATCCGTCCGCAGTTGGTAATAACGGATATTCGTATGGATGGAATGGATGGATATGAACTAATCCGTAAAATCAGGGAAATTGACCAAGATTGCGCTATCATTATTATAACCTGTATAAATGATTTTGAAGCGTTGAGGAACATGATGGGTTATCATATCAGCGGCTATATATTAAAAGCCAGTATGACGATGGAAGAAATAGCAGGAATACTGGAAAATGTCCATGATTATCTGAAACGGATATGTCCGGAGGGGAAGAGGGATAAAAAAGCGACAGCAGAAGAAATACTGGTAGAATATTTAATCGATGGGCAGGAGCCGGCCTGGGAAAATATTACATGGAATGATGGTGTGCCTTTGCATCCGGAGGAAGTAAGAAAACTTTTCTTGTTTCGTCTCAAAAAGGAAGACAGGGGAAAGATAAATGAACTGGGATACAAGTTTATTTATGATGTCGTAGAAAGAAATCTGGTAAAATCAATTCTCATAAAACTGAGTGAGGAAAGTTTCTGTGTTTTGTGCAGCCTGCAGGAAAAAGCTGACAACAACCTGAAGAAAATCCGTCAGTCCATAAATTCCTATCTGGGAGTCAGCTTTCAGATCGCAGGCTTTGACAGAGGAAAAGCAGTAGATGGAGAAAGCCTGTATGAGAGCTATTGCAGATTATTAAAAGCGGAAAAGAGGGAACTGCCGGCAAAAACGGATGACAGGGAAGAAATGATAGAAAAAGCAAAATCTTTTATGGAAGAGCATTATAAGGAGGCTTTGAGTCTTGAAAGCATATCCGGTATTATTGGCATCAGCCCCTGTTATTTTTCTCATATTTTCAAAAATGAGACGGGAAAAAATTATGTGGAATTTCTGAATGATATAAGGATCAAACATGTATTGGATGAACTGGAAAATTCGGGGGATAAAATTCTTGTTATAGCGGAAAGAAACGGGTTTCGTAACCTGGAATATTTCAGCCGGTTTTTTAAACGTAAAATGGGGATATCACCCGCAGCATGGAGGAAGAGCAGATGGGAAAACGAAGAATAAACTGGCGTTTAAAAGTAATGCTTTCCATATTGGCAGCTACGGTTCTTGTTATTACCCTGTTATTTGGCATTACTTATAATTATTTTTTGAGAAAGCTCAGGGCTAATGATGAAAAAATAACATATATGACATTTCAGGAATCGGAAAACAAGTTAAAAGAGGTTCTGGAACGGACCACGGAAAAAATGAACCGTTTTTCAATGAATGACCTGGTATGGGAATTTTGTCAGGATTCGGTAAGGGACATAAAAATTCAGCCGGTCTATCTGAGAGGCATCATAAAAGAATTAGATGAAATATTGAACTCCGACAGCGCAATCTACAGTGTGGCGCTTATCAATGGAGATGGCAGGACCGTTTTGTCTACGGTGGAAAAGAAAAGCCGTATCGGCGTGGATATAATAACAAAGGAACTGTGGGAACTGTTTCAGGAAAGCAAGGAAAAGTACCCATATGTTGTATGGGCATCCGGATATGATGCGGGAACGACACAGGACAGCACGCTTTATACGGCAGTTAACCGGCCCGTTATTTTAGGGATAAAGTCTTTAAATGAAGAGGAAGAAGCGGAAAAAGACAGTTTCCTTGTTTTTGCATTGGATGAAAGGGAGATACGCAAATGTTATAATCAGGCTATTTATAATGATAGTGATGCATTTCTTATAAATTCACAGGGGCAGATTATTTCATCTACACGCAGCGGATTGCTGGGTAGCTTTTATAAACCGGAAGTAGGGATGAGAAATATCAGTTATGAATTGTCCTACTATGGATGGGAGCTTCTTAATATCATACCGGAGGATATGTATCTGGAAGAGGTTAAGGATATCAGGAATTTTGGAATTGTATTGGGCGCGGCGGCTGTTATCTGCATGATTTTGATTGCAGCGGTTTGGAGCAAATGGTATACCAATCCGATTCAAACCCTTATGGAGCAAATGGATTCCGTGGGGAGGGAACAGCTTGATATATCAGAACCGGTTCCGGAAGGCTGGCCGGAGTTAAGCCAGCTGAACAGACAGTTTTATCTGATGGTACAAAAGTTGAAGGATTATATCCAAAGGCTGCAAACAGCAGAAAAGGAAAAGGCGGAGGAGGAACTGCTGGCACTGCAGTATCAGATGAATCCGCATTTTTTATATAATTCTTTGAATTCTATCCGCTGGATGGCGATGATGACTAATAACACTCGGGCAGCGGACGCAATAGTAATATTAAGCAGAATAATAGAACCGGTGCTGAGAAATCCGGACTTTACCTGGAAATTAAAGGATGAACTTAATTTTCTAAAGGATTATATTGAAATGATGTCCTTACGTTTTGACAATTGCCTGGAATACACCATGGAATGTCCGGAAGAACTTTATAGCGGGGAGTTTCCCAGGTTCATACTGCAGCCTGTGATAGAAAATTGTTTTGTCCATGGGAAAAACGGGAATATAACAAAAAAAATTACCGGACATATCAGGAAAGAGGGAGAGACTTATGAGATTAGTATTTGTAATGACGGTGCTCCCATCGATAAGGAAAAGTTGGAGGAGCTGAATGCATGTCTGCAATCCGGTATGAAAACAAGCAGCAGTATTGGTTTATCCAATGTTTTAAAAAGGCTGCGGCTGTTATATGGAAAAAATGTCAGAATCTGGCTTGAATCAGATATGGGTAGTACAGTATGCCAAATAATCTTTCAAGCACCTTGATAAAAGAAGTATAAAAATAGAAAATATATACATAAAAAAGCAAAAAAAGTCAATAAATAAAGAAAAATCACACTATAAATAAAGAAAAGGCAAACAGAAGAAAAGAAATATCATATAAATTATGCTGCTTAAAAACTATAATTGAGGTGTAAACAACCAATTGATTAAAGTATCCGGAACTTTATGAAAACGATGAAAAATGCAGGAGGGGCATATGAAAGCAAAGAAAGCAATCGCTGTTTTATCAGTGGCAGCTATGATGGCGGGACTACTTGGCGGCTGTTCGTCGGAAAAAACAACGGATACGTTGGCAGCAGATGAAACAAATGAAAAAACAGAATCCATAGCAGCTGATAATAGGGATGGTACAGAAAACGAAAATGGTTCCGGGACTGTCGATTTATCGGAACATGTGGATATCACTATTGGCGGTATCAACATGAGTTCTTCCGATTCTGTAGAAGGTTGGCCTACCGAGATCGTGCAGCAGATAGAAGAGAAATTTAATGTTACTCTTAAAACAAAGCCATACGATAATGAAAGCCTGAACCTGGATTTGTCAGGTGGTACTACCTGTGATATCGTGCAGATTAATGATGATCATATTTCCGGAGTGCTGAAGGGAAAGCATGCGGTAAATCTGGATTCTTACCGGGACACCATAGCGGAAAATATTAATTCTGACAAAATGGCCTTCCGCAATGATGTAATACGTACATTTAAAAGCAACGGAGAAGGAAAGCTGTACTTTGTTACTCCCCGTGTGCTGATGAAAGATACGGAGCCATATTACGGGGCAATGTTGGATTATGGATATGTGGTCAGATGGGATCTGTATAAAGAGATTGGCTGTCCTGAGATCAATAATGATGAGGATTATATAGAGGCTCTGAAGAAAATGAAAGATTTATATCCCCAGACAGAGGATGGCCTTCCGGTTTATGCTTTGGGTGTAATGAATGATATGCAGCTGTTTTCTTATTTTTTTAAAGGCTGTCTGAATGAAGGGTATGCAAACCTGGAGGGCGGCATTTATGTACAGAATGCGAGGACCAATGAGCTGGTGCCTGATATTTATGATGCGGGAAATCCGGAAACGGTTACCCCATTCTGGTCGGGCGTGGAATTCTATAATAAGCTTTATAAAGAAGGGCTTCTGGATCCGGATTGCTTTATTACTAAACAAGAAGACTTGAGGGATAAATATACAAAAGGCCAATATCTGGGAGGCATTGTAAATTGGCACTTTGGTGTTTACAACGAAAATCAAAGGGCGGCAGATCCTGAGACGCTTAAGCAGTATGTAGTTCTTCCGGCAAAATTAGGCTGGACGAATGAACAGAACCGGGCAGGCTGGACCGGAAAGTATTTCTTCGTATCTTCCCACAGCCCTAATGTGGAACGGGCTGTTATGATACTTGACTACATACAAAGCGAAGAGTGCTCACGTATCATTGATTCCGGTGTGGAAGGAAGATGGGGCAAACAGGATGACGGAACCGTTGCGCTGACAGCGGATACAATCCAGATGAAAATGGATGCAGGCCGCCTGGTTGAATGGAAGAAATCAGGTATCGGTTCAACTTTTAGTGATATGGCTGGTTTTGCCGAAAATAATGTGGCTTCGGATGGCGGGAAAATCAGTTTGTGGACAGAGGACAGTATGCTTACGGAAAATCTTACTGCAGCACAAAAGGATATGTGTGAGACCCTCGAATTATCCCTGCCCAGTGATTTGCTCAAAAATAAGATAGAAGCAGGAGAAAGCATCGATCTGAGCAATTGCAAGAGCTACATCCGTATTGGCATCGAAGTGACCCCTAAGGATATTGTACGTATTGACAGCAATTGTGAAGAGCTTGCCATGAATGCCCTACCTGATTTAATTCAGGCGGAGGATGAAGCTGCATTTGCGGCGGCGAAAACGGAGCTGATGAATAAACTGAAGGATGCAGGTGCGGAGGATTCTGTGGCATGGTGGCAGAATGCCTGGGAGACTACATTAAAAGGATTGGAAAATCTGGAATAAACATAACGGGCCGGCAGAAATGCTTCTGCCGGCCCGATCCGGAAAGGAGGAGAAATGGCTGAAACAGTGTGGAAGAAACAAAAGCATAATAAGCAATATAAGCTGCTGATTATGGCTCTGCCGTTTATGCTGTTGGTGTTTTTCTTTAATTATATCCCTATATTTGGCTGGATTTATTCAGTGTTTGATTATGTGCCTGGCGTACCGCTTTCGGAATGTGATTTTATGGGCGCGGATTATTTCAAACTGATGCTGCAGGATGCCAATGTGCTGCGCACCCTTAAAAATACAGCTGTTTTTGCGGTGATAAGTATTGTACTTTCCCCGTTACCCATGCTGTTTGCTATCCTGCTGAACGAAATAAAGAATGGTCCGGTACGCCGGTTTGTTCAGACATTTACCACACTCCCTAATTTTATCAGCTGGGTTATTATTTTCTCCCTGGCATTTTCCCTGTTTTCGTCGGACGGCCTGCTTACAGGGCTTTTTGAAAAGCTGGGGATGAAAGGACAATCCCTGCTTAGTATTAAGGATGCGGTATATGGATTTCAGACCTTTTTGTCGCAGTGGAAGACACTGGGATGGAGCTCCATTATTTATCTGGCGGCGATTGCAGGCATCGATCAGGAACAGTATGAGGCGGCGCGGGTGGACGGTGCAGGTTATTTCCGATGCGCGCTGCATGTGACGCTCCCCTCATTGATGGAAACTTATGTCGTGCTTTTTATACTGAATATCGGAAATTTTCTGAATACAGGTTATGAACAGTATATGTTATTTAAAAATTCTGTAACGGCGCCGAATATAGAAGTGCTGGATTTATATGTATACCGGATCGGCTTGGAGAATCTGGATTATTCATATGGTGTGGCAATAAGTATTGTAAAATCTTTGGTCAGCATAGCTTTGGTGGTATTGGCTAATTTAGTTGCCAAAAAAGTACGCGGCAATACGGTAATATAGGAGAAAGGGCAGATGATGAAAACAAGAAGCAGGGACTCCGTGTCCAGAAAAATATTTTTATTTGCCAATTATCTTTTTATGCTTTTATTAACTTTTATCTGCATATATCCATTTTGGTATATTGTCATATACTCATTCAGTAAACCAGGACTTGTGGATATAAATCCGCCGGTATTTCTGCCGAGAGGCTTTACCCTTTCAAATTATAAGGATATTTTTGAACTGAAGGGATTTTTCCATGCTCTGTTGATTTCCATTCTTCGTACAGGCGTGGGTACTGCCGGAGCTGTTTTGTCCTGTTCATTTCTCGGTTATCTGTTTACCAAAAATGAAATGCCTGCCCGCAAATGGGTCTACCGTTTTTTGATTTTAACGATGTACATAAATGGAGGTATGATTTCCACTTTTATTGTCATAAAATCCTATGGGCTGCTGAACAATTTCTGGGTCTATATCCTCCCTTTGCTGGTTTCTGCCTATAACATTGTGCTGATTAAAACATATGTGGAGCAGCTGCCTCAATCGCTGGAAGAATCGGCGAGACTGGATGGTGCAGGGTATATAAAGGTTTTTACGGCAATCATTCTGCCTTTATCCAAACCTATTATTGCAACAGTTGCAGTTTTTGTGGCAGTGGGACAGTGGAATTCCTGGTTTGATAACCATATTTATACAAGGGGCGCAGAAAGCCTGACCACCCTCCAGTATCTCCTGTATAACTACCTGAATGAAGCGCAGAGGCTGGCGGATCAGATTAAAAATTCTGTAAACGGGGGAGATATCAGCCAGATGATGTCTAATATATCTTCTAAGGGAATACGGATGACGATTACTGTATTGGCTTCCCTGCCAATATTTATGATTTATCCGTTTATGCAGAAACATTTTGTAAAAGGTATAATGGTAGGCGCAGTAAAAGGATAGGTGCGCCGGAAAGGAAAATAAATGGATAAAAATATAGAGAAGATGATAGCTGTGGTTCCCAGTGTAAGGCAGCTGGAGTGGCAGGAAATGGAGTTTTATGGATTCCTGCATTATGGATTAAATACATATCTGGGGATTGAGTGGGGAGACGGAAGTGCACCTCTTTCCATACTGACACCTGAAGATATGGATGTGGAACAATGGGTAGTGAGCATGAAAGCGGCAGAAATGAAAGGAGTTGTGATGTTCTGCAAGCACCATGATGGTTTTTGCCTGTGGGATACCAAAACAACATCCTATAATATCATGAATACCCCTTATGGAAAGGATCTGCTGAAGGAAGTGGCGGAGGCATGCGCGAAATATGATATGAAGCTGGGTCTGTATTTATCCCCCTGGGACAGAAGCCATCCTGCCTATGGAACGGAAAGCTATAATGATATTTTTATTCAGCAGCTGGATGAAATACTTACCGGTTATGGAAAGGCTTTTTGTGTCTGGTTCGACGGAGCCTGCGGAGAAGGGGAGAATGGAAAGAAACAAAGGTATGACTGGCAAAGATACTATTCTTTTATTCGGGAAAAACAGCCGGAAGCGGTAATCAGTATTGCCGGGCCGGATGTCCGCTGGTGTGGAAACGAAGCAGGATGGCACAGGAAGCAGGAATGGAGTGTGGTACCGGAAGCCCTGAAAAAAGCAGAATGTGTTGCAGAGCTTTCCCAGCAGGAGGATAACGAGGAATTTCGGTCAAAACCGGTAAACTCTACTATGGAGGATCTGGGAAGCAGAAAAGCGCTGGAGGGTGCCGGCCCTCTTGCATGGTATCCCTGTGAAGTGGATACTTCTATACGGCCGGGATGGTTCTATATGGAGCATGATGATAACCGGGTACGCCCCCTTGATGAATTGCTGGACATTTATCTGAACACAGTTGGAGCGAATGCAAATTTGATTTTAAATGTGCCGCCCTGCAAAGAAGGATACCTGAAAAAGAATGATGTGAAGAGAATGAATGAGATTGGATGCTTTATCAGGGATACCTTCTCCCATAATTTGGCGGAGAATGCTGAAATCCATACGGACAGCTACTCTGAGGACGGGCATGTGGATGCGCTGCGCAGCCAGGATAGGGACAGCTACTGGAAAGCGGCAAAGGGAAAGGAAAAAGCGGAAATTGAACTGGCACTTTGCCGGGAAGAAATGGTTGATTATTGTATGCTGATGGAAGATATCCGGCAAAGCCAGAGAATTGAAAAATTTCATATTCTTTGTAGAACAGAGGGACAGTGGAAGAGGGTTTTTGAAGGTACGGCGGTAGGACATAAAAAAATATGCCGCTTTGAACCGGTAAATACCGATGCGGTAAAGATAGTTATTGAAGAATCCCGTTCCTGTCCGACACTTCGGTTTGTGGGACTGTACTATGGGTATCTCGTGCCGGAAGTTAAAAAAAGAAGCAGGTAAAGGTTTTTGTATGATAGTTGCTTAAACAGCAGCTCAGCCGTAAGTTGTGACGGCCGGGCTGCTGTTTAAATATGTATCTGTGAATTGACATTCTATATGATAACGGAAAATGTTTTTCGTGGAGATGTAAGTGATATATAAACATAGTAAACAAAAAGAAAATAAAAAAGAAGAAAAAAATATAATAATGACAACTACATATATGAAAACTATTATTAAAAAGATAAAAATGCCAATAAATGACGTAGATTTCCAAAAGTTGTTATATTGTTTGACTATATAGAAAATGTTAAGCTTATTCCATCAAACAGAGATGGCGCCTATCCTGTAAAGAGAATGGAGAACAGGAATGAAAAAATATCTAAAATACAGATGGCAATACGGAATGATTCTGATTGGAATAGCCTGCCTTTTCTTTTTCAGCTATATGCCTATGCTTGGAATACAGATAGCTTTTAAGAATTTCAAAATAGGCCAGACAATCTGGAGCGCAAAATGGGTGGGACTTGATAATTTTAAGTTTTTGCGGGATCCTGAGTTCTGGAGAGTCATGAAAAATACAATCACGCTGACCGTATCAAAGTTTGTATTCAGTTTTCCGGCTCCGATTATACTGGCTTTATTGATTAATGAAATAAGAAATGTGAGATTTAAGAAAATAGTACAGTCTATTACCTATATCCCGCATTTTATTTCCTGGGTGGTAGTTGCTTATATGCTGGATTCCTTTTTGTCTCCCTATACAGGTATAGTGAATGAACTGATAGTGAAGCTTGGCGGAAATGCAGTTTTTTTTATGGGGGATACCAGATGGTTCGTTCCGCTGGTAGTGCTCGCCAGTGTCTGGAAGGAAGTCGGCTGGGGGACAATCGTTTATCTGGCAGCGATTACCTCTATAGATCAGGAGATGTATGAAGCAGCAAAGCTGGATGGGGCAGGAAGGTGGAACCAGATGAGGTACATTACCTTACCAAGTATTGTACCGACAATCAGTATGTTGTTTATTTTGGCAATACCGGGAATTTTGAATGCCGGCGTTGATGCAGTATACCCTCTGATGAATAATGCGAATCTGGAGGTGTCCACGGTATTGGATGTTTACGTATTGACCAATGGTTTGCAGAGAGGAAAGTACAGCTTTGCAACAGCAGTTGGCCTGATGTCTTCCATATTCAGCCTGCTTTTGTTATTAGGCGCAAATAAAGCATCAGAAAAGATGACAGGGGAGGGGTTGTGGTAACATGGCAAAGAAGAGTAAGGCCGATTATAAAATTAAAAGTTCCCATGGGGAAAAGATTTTTCGGGTTGCAAACATTATATTTATGTGCCTGTTATGTGTGATAACAATATATCCGCTGTTCTATATTTTGATTTATTCGCTGAATGAAGGGACGGATTCCTTAAGAGGAGGGCTCTATCTGTTTCCGCGGGTTTTTACAACCTTTAATTTTGAATATGTCCTCAGTAACGGTGTTATTAAAAATTCGTATTTGGTTACGATTGGAAGGACCATACTAGGAACGGTTTGCGGGCTGACAGTTACGGGGCTTACGGCATATGGCATGTCCTTCAGGGAGCTTCCCAAAAGAAAAGTATTAATGGTAATTATCCTGATTCCCATGTTGTTCAGCGGCGGTTTGATTCCCTATTATATTCAGCTTTCCAATTTAAAACTTGTGGATACTTTTTGGGTATATGTTATTCCTAATATGTTCAGTATCTGGAATATGTTCGTTATGATGAAAGCGTTTATGGGAATTCCGGTAAGTCTGCGGGAATCAGCGATTTTGGATGGTGCCGGCGAATTGACAATACTGCTGCGTATTGTACTTCCGCTTTCCAAAGCAACACTGGCGGCAATCGGGCTGTTTATTGCCGTATTTCACTGGAATGACTGGTATTCAGGCGCGTTTTACGTAAGCTCGCTGAAGCTGATGCCTATACAGACATATTTGCAGAGGCTTTTCAGCGCAGACAGTATGAGCATGCTGTCAAGCAACAGCGATATTGTAGCAGAGGCGGCATTCAGAGAGTCCCAGACAGCTACAATGACAATTACTTCTGTAAAAATGGCGGCAGTTATCATCGGAACTCTTCCGATATTGTGTGTATATCCGTTTGTACAGAAGCATTTTGTAAAAGGGGTGTTAACCGGCTCTGTAAAGGGGTGAGTTACATAAAGAAATGGAGGGAAAATATGAAGAAAAAATTAGTGGCAACAATTCTTGCGGCGGTGATGATGATTTCTGTAACCGCATGTGGAGCGGAAGAATCCGGGAAAGCGACATCCGGGACAGGGGCAACGGGAACGGAAGCATCCTCTGTCCAGATAGCTGACAGCGTGGATGCCGGAGATGGATTTTATGTCAGTGAGGCGGATGGCGGTAAGACTACGGATCCGTTCAGCATTTGGGTGGGATGGACCTCTGAGTGCCCGGATGATACGAGGGTACAGCAGGTTATGCGTGAAGAACTTGGTATGGATTACCGATGTGAATTCATGCAAAGCGATGATGTACTTACAACGGTTAACCTGAAACTGAGCAGCGGAGCCAATTTACCGGACATTATGATTTTTCCTTACAATCCGGAAGTTATGAGCGCTTTGGTCGGATCCGGACGCGTTATGAAGCTGAATGATATATTCCAAAGTGAAAAAGTGGCTAATATTGCAGCAATTGATGAACGTGTCAAAGATTTTATCAGGGATGAAAACGGTGATATGTGGTATATACCGGGCTGGTATGCGATGGAATATGATGACCCTTGGGGCGGCTGGACATTGGATGCCTGGTGGATCAGAAAGGATCTGATGGAAGAAACAGGTGTTACCGAAGAAGATTTAACTACAATTGAGGGGATGGAAGAAGCCCTGAGAAAGTTTGCACAGTGTAAGGACGAAAATGGGAAGCCTGTCGTTCCCTTATCATTCATCCAGGGATCAGGACAGGAGAGAATTATACTTTCGACCTTCGGGCTTGATACCAAGGCAGGAGTCAGCAGAATGCCTGCTGTTATGAAAAAGGGAGATGATTTCGTATTCCTTTATGATAATCCCGCATATAAAGAGGCCTATAAATGGATGAACAAGATGTATAATGAAGGGCTGATTGATTTGGAGGCAACAACCATCCAGGCAGAGCGCTTTAAAGAAAAACTGAAAGGCGGACAGGTTGCAGTAATGTTGACGGATGCCTTTTCCGGGGAACTGTTTAATGATGGATATGAAGAGGACAGTGTAACCTTTGAATTTCATCCCTATGCATGTCCTAAAGTGGAAGGCGTGGAAAGAGGCTATACATCTTATGTGGATCCGAATCCCAAATATATGGTATTTATCAATAATGATACTCAGAAACTCAATCCTGCTCTTAATTTCCTGAACTGGGTAAATGAGGCGGAACCAATAAGGCAGCAAGAGGTAAACGAGGGACCTAAAGGAGTCCTGTGGGATTTCACAGATGGTGAGAGGTGGAGTTTTGATAAGGAGTATGTAATTGAAAGAAATTCAGGGGATCAGGCCAGAGTAGATGCATGTACGCCCCAGCTTTATCAGTTCGCTGCATACAGTAATAAATGGTATCCCTGGTTTGAACAGGATCTGAAGGATGTTACAAAAGGACAGGAGCTGATACAGGAAAACTGTAAATATGTGGGAAGCGAACTTCAAAACCACAGAAGTATTCAGGATGTTGATAGAGTAAAACTTAATTCAGAATCCATTGTGAGTGAAAATCTGGAATCATTAAATGCAGTTGTGAAAGAATATACGGCAAAGATGATAATGGCGAAATCAGATCAGGAATTTGAAAACGCTTATAGCACATTCCTGGCTCAGTTGGATATGAGGGCTGATTGGGAGGCAATGAAGGAAGAATGGCTGGCAGCTTATCAGGAGCAGTTTGGTGAATAAAGCAATGACATAGGATAATGAAAAAAGAGCCTTTTGGGGACTTTAATCCCTATGAAGGCTCTTTAGGTGGAAGCAAAACGACATATTAATATGGACATTCCCCGGCAGGTACCTTACAAGCAATATACTGTTTGTAAAAAAAACAGGATAGAGTTATCCTTTTTATAAAGGAAAAATAAGGGGTGGCAAAAATGTGGCGAAAAATAAAGCAGGAGCTGGATTCCATCAGGGGAAAATTAATCTTCTTTTTTCTGTTGTCGATTTTATTTATCGGCGGTGTAACATGGCAGTGTCAGAAGCATTTGCTGTTTGTTTCCATAAAGAGTGAGGAAGAAGCTTATGTAAGCAATCTGGCTGGGCAGATTATGGTAGCGATGGAGGATGACAGAGAGCGATGTGAGAATTTTTTACATCAAAGCTGCTACAATAAAAACCTTCCGCTGTATCTTTCTACTACCTATACGGATTATGAAAAGGTGTGGGAATCGGCCAGGAATATTGACTATTTTGTGAAAGAGCGGATGGCTATGATGCCTGGAATAAAAGCGGTTCAAATCTGCCATACGAATACCACCTTCTGTGAAGACGGGAAAAACCTGTTTTATGTGACAAAGGATGAGATGAAGGAATGTGTGTGGAAAAAGTGGATTTTCACACAGAAAAGATTTGGTATTATTCAGGAAGAAGTAAACGGAATGTTTCAGGAAGAAGATGCATATATCAAACTGATTTTTGATCTGGATTATATATTTGGAAATTATCTGCAGGAGAATGAAACATTTAATGGAAATTATTATATCTTTGATGAAAACTGGAACTATATTGCCGGAACGGATACTGGATATGGACCTAATATTGATGCTTCAGCCTATTCGGGATTGGAAAAAAATAAGGTATACAGGGATCAGAAAAGAAAACTTTTAATTACCAATGCTACTGAAACATCCTGGAATGTAATCGTGGAGTATCCAATGAGCGGATACAGCAGCAACAAGGTGCGGGCAGGAATGGCGATATGCGCCATACTTATAGTATACTGCCTGATTGCAGGTATATTTTTAATTTCATATATACAGAGGGTGACCGGAAGAATTTACCGGATTGGAACAAATATGGAAGAGATAGGAAGCCATAGGTTTAAAATATTGGATCAAATGCGGGGACATGATGAAATCTCACGGTTGGAAAACCAGTATAATGGAATGCTAAAAAAACTGGAACAAACGATTGAAGAAATGACAGAAATAAAAACGAAGCGTCAAAGCCTGGAAATCAAAGTGCTGGAATCTCAAATTAATCCACATTTCCTGTATAACACGCTGGGAGTAATGAGATGGAAAGCGCTGGGAGCGGAGAATGATGAACTTTGCAGGATGATAGATAATATGACAACCTTTTACCGGCTGTCATTAAGCAAGGGACAAGGATTAATTACCGTTAATAATGAGGTGGAGCTGATACGTGCCTATATTGCCCTTCAGCAATATCGGTATGATGATTGTGTGGATTATCATATCGATGTGGAGGACGAAGCTTTACAGATTCTGATGCCTAAAATGATTCTTCAGCCGCTGGTGGAAAATATTTACCTGCATGCGGATATTGTCCTGGAAGGCAAGAGAAAGATAGGGATTGAAATAAAAAAGAGAGAAGAACGGATTTATATTAAAGTCCGGGATAATGGAAACGGCATGACAGAAGAAACTCTGTATAACGTCAATCATAATATTAACCTTTCGGAAGAACATGGGATAGGTATTTCATTTATTTACAGTTCCCTGCAGGTGTTTTACGGGGAAGAAGGGAAAATGGAATTTCACAGCATACTGGGAAAGGGTACCTGTGTGGAAATCAGTTTTCCTACGCAGACAAAATGGGAAGCATCAGGAACGGCTTTGGGACAGAATACCGGGAGGGCTGCAGATGAAAGTTTTATTGGTTGATGATGAAGCGGTTCAGCTCAGAGGCTTATGCAAATATGTACATTGGGGAGAGTATGGCTGTGAACAGCCTCATTGTGCCGGAAGCGGAAAAGAAGCACTGAGAAAAATAGCAGAAACTACGTATGATATAGTAATTACCGATGTGTCCATGCCGGAAATGAATGGTTTGGAAATGATTGTGCAATGTAAGAAGCGAATGACTGAACTGCCTTGTTTTGTTATCTTAAGCGGATTTGATGAATTTGCCTATGCGCAGGAGGCTATCCGTCTTGGAGTCCGCTTTTATGTTTTAAAACCCATTAAGGTGGAAGAAATAGAAGAGGTTTTAAAGACCATTTATTTGGAAAACCAACAGAAACTTATGGGCGAAAACGATGCAAAAAATAGTATCGCTGCGGGAGCTTTTCATCCGGTCATTTTCGGTGTTGTACAGTATATTGATAAAGAATATGCTGAAAATGTTAGCATTCAGGATCTTTCTGAGAAATTTGCTATAAACAGCAGTTATTTAAGTTCCCTTTTTAAAAAAGAGGTGAATATGAACATCAGTACTTATATTACCAAGGTCAGGATGCGTAATGCGGTACGTTATCTGAAGGAAGGGAAATATCGGATATCAGAAATTGCCGAAATGGTGGGGTATCAGACGCCGGCATATTTTTCGGAACAGTTCCGCAAAGAATTTGGATGTAATCCGAAGGATTATAAATTTTGAAACAGAAGGGGTTAAAAAATGCCGATTATATTTAATGCTGCCTGCCGGCAGTTTCATTTATTGAATAATAAGATAAGTTATATTATGCACATTATGGAGAATGGGCAGCTGGAACAGCTGTATTTCGGGAAATGTGTCTGTCCGGAGGCCGATTATTCTTATCTGGCTGAGCGTGGGCACAGGGATATGCAGGCATGCCCGTTACCAAATCAGCCCTATTTTTCTCCGGAGCATATCCGTCAGGAATATCCATGCTACGGTTATGGTGATATGCGCATGCCGGCCTTCGAAATAGAGCGGGAGAATGGCAGTAGGGTGGTTGATTTTAAATATGTCAGCCATCGTATTTATCATGGAAAAAAGCCGCTGGATCCTTTGCCGGGAGTGTACTGTGAACCGGGAGATGATGTGGAAACCCTGGAAATCACATTGACGGATGAACAGATACATACGGATATAATTTTATATTATACTATTTTCGAAAGTGCCGCAGCGCTCATTCGCCATGCTGAATTTAGTTGCCATGGAGAAGAACGGATTTCTGTTGAGACGGCTATGAGCTTTGGACTTGATCTGCCGGACATGGATTATGAGATGATAGATCTGGCAGGTTCCTGGAGCCGGGAACGGCATATACGTAGACATTCGCTGGATTATGGAATACAGTCGGTTTACAGCCTGAGGGGAAGCTGCAGCAGCCATCAATTTAATCCTTTTATCGCCCTTGCAAGGCGTGATACGGGAGAAAATTCCGGGGAAGTGATCGGAATGAGCCTTCTTTACAGCGGTGATTTTCTTGCACAGGCGGAGGTAGATAATTTCGGGGTTACAAGGGTTACTATGGGGATTCATCCGCAGGAATTTTCATGGACATTGTATTCAGGAGAAAAATTTGTCACGCCGGAGGCGGTAATTGTCTATTCGGATAAAGGGATTGGGGAGATGAGCAGCACCTACCACTGGCTGTACCGGAACAGGCTGGCAAGAGGTATGTGGAGAGACAGGGAAAGGCCAATTCTTATCAATAACTGGGAGGCGACATATTTTTCATTTAATGAGGAGTCACTTTTAAAAATAGCACGTAAAGCAGCAGATATAGGGATTGAACTTTTTGTTCTTGATGATGGGTGGTTCGGCCATCGCAATGATTCCAAATCATCTTTGGGCGACTGGTATGTAAACAAAGAGAAGCTACAGGGAGGCCTTAAGGGGTTTGCAGAAAAAATCAATTCGCTGGGAATGGGGTTTGGAATATGGATCGAGCCGGAGATGGTAAGTGAAGACAGTGACCTTTACAGAAAACATCCGGATTGGGTTTTGGGGGACAAAAGACGTACACTGGGTAAGGCACGGAATCAGTATATTCTTGACTTTTCAAGGCCGGAAGTAGTCGATGAGGTATACCGACAGCTTGCGGATACTTTTAGAGGCCTGCCCATTACTTATATTAAATGGGATCATAACCGTTCCATGTCGGAGGTGTTCTCCGCCGGAGGGGACCGGGAGTACCAGGGAACGGTGAGACACCGGTTTATTCTGGGTATGTATTCCCTTTACGCTAAAATGATGGCTGCTTTTCCTGGAATATTGTTTGAATCATGTGCAAGCGGCGGAGCGCGTTTTGATCCCGGCATGCTGTATTATGCACCCCAGGCATGGTGTTCCGATAATACGGATGCAATAGAACGGATACGAATCCAATATGGTACCTCGTTGGTTTATCCGTTAAGCTCAATCGGCAGCCATGTATCTGCCGTTCCCAATGAACAGATAAAGCGTATCACGCCTTTGCGGACAAGGGCGGCTGTGGCATATTTTGGAACCTTTGGTTATGAACAGGATTTAACGAAGGCTGGTGAGGAAGAACTGGAAGAAATGAAGCTGCAAATCAGCTTTATGAAAAAATACCGCAGCCTGATTCAAAAAGGAACGTTCTGCCGTTTAATCAGCCCCTTTGAAAAAGATGGGAATATTGCCGCTTGGGAAGTGATTTCTGAAGACGGAAAGGAAGTGCTGGCAGCATATTTCAGAATTTTGCAGAAGCCTGAAGCGCCTTATACAAGGCTGCGCCTGGCAGGGCTTGAAGAAAAGGAAACGTATCTTTGCCAAGAGGTTAATAACTGCTGTGAAGCAGATGCAGAAGCGGAGAAAATTTATCGTTCCGGCAGTGAACTGATGAATATTGGACTGATAATGTCAGATGAATCTTCCGGCTGTAAAGGTGTTGCCGCACAGGTACAGGGAGATTTTCTTGCCAGGATGTTTCTGCTGAAGAAGCAATCTCCTGATGCGGAATAACCTGTGCTGATATAGATGTTAACGAGTAATCGTGGAAATAACTAGAATCAGAGAGAAAAGAGAGGAATTTAAACTATGTATGATATATTTTCATTAAAGGATATCCATATGCCGGAGGGCTTTTTGTGGGGGAGTGGGTATGCAGGACATCAGGTGGAAGGAATGAATGTAAACAGCCAGAGATGGAAGCTGGAGCAGGAAGGACGGACAGCAGAAAAATCAGGAATGGCATGTAACAGCTACGCTCTGTATAAAGAGGATGTATCTCTTGTTCAGAAATTAGGGCATCAGGCATTCCGGACATCGGTTGAGTGGTCGCGTATAGAGCCTGAAGAGGGAAAATTCTGTGAAGAGGCGGCGCAGCATTATGTTGATTTTTTCAGGATGCTTTCAGAGGCAGGGATAAAAGTATTTGCTACTATGGTACACGTCTCCCATCCGCAATGGTTTGAAGAAAGGGGACATTTTAAGAATCTGGAAAACATAAAATATTTTCAGCGGTACCTTACATATATTGTTCCCCGGATTGCCCCTTATGTAAGCTTTTGGAATGTAATAAATGAATTTAATTTAAGTGATACAGAGGAGAGGGTTGGTTCGCTTTATTTTCATGCAGCAGGCTACCATACGATTCATCAGTTTTCGGATGCACCGGTATCCAGCGCTCATGCACTGCTGCATTACATGCCTCAGCGCGCCTATGACAGGTATGATAATCTGATGACTGCCATGAAAGACTGGGAATATAACGAGTTCTTTTTCCATGCAGTGCGTACGGGCGAAATAATTCTGCCCCACCGGGATATGGAGATTGTGCCGGAACTGAAAGGTACCTGTGATTTCTGGTCTATTAATATCTATGTCAGGGAGATGGTGGACAGCCGTTTGAAAAATCTTGCAGGAAAAAGATATGACCACAAAGTACTTAAAATGTCGCCCTGTAATTTCTATTTGGAAGAGATGTATCCGGAAGGGATGATTTCGGCACTTCTGAGACTCACGGATAAGCCGGTTTATATTACGGAAAATGGGTGCAGCACAGATGATGACAGATTCCGTATTGTATATCTGGCCCTTCATTTTTCAGCAATCCGGGAAGCGATTGATATGGGGGCGGATGTGCGCGGATATCTGCAGTGGTCGCTTTTGGATAATTATGAGTGGTCCTCGTTTAAGCCTAAATTTGGCATGGTGGCGGTGGACAGAGAAACATTTGAACGGAAAATAAAGCCAAGTGCCTGTTTTTATAAGGATATTATCAAGGAAAATGGGTGTACGCAGAAGATAATCAGGGAATATCTTGATAGGAATCCGTCATTGGTATTTTGATAATAAAGATAGTTACCGGAATCTTCTACTGTATATCTTTTGTTGTTCAAAGCAGCTCAGCCGAAAATTATGAACGGTTTGAGCTGCTTTGGTATTCTCTCTCTTTGGGCATTAAGCGTAAATAAAAAAGGAGCTCTCGCATGGAGAACTCCTTTTTTGTACTAAGTAGTCATTTTTAGTGGAAGTATCTGATTGCCGTATTTACCATATCATAGCTATCCGGTGATACCAGTTCAAGAATTTGTGGTTCTGCGATATATAAACGGAAGGCCTCCGCAAAGAATTCTCTGTCATTTGTTTCTGCATAGCTACTGAGTTTACTTGCTTCGCTATAAAACAACTGTTTATTTTCAGGCTTTGAACTGTACATATGTAAATAGTCATTCACGAAATGTCCTATTTCATGGATTATTGCGTTTGGAAATTCATCATTTACATATAGTTTTTTCTGCTCATAATCTAAAACTGCCTTTATCATGCCAGTCCCATTGTAACCGCCGTATGGGGCATAAGCCTCTTCCGTAATATCCCATTCGGTCATTTTTATAAGAAATCCATTTTGCTCAAATCCATTTCTTATTTTTTCTGGGATGGCATAGTAGGCCTGTATCAATGTATCTGCAGCTTTCTCATACAGGTTACCTTCTGTGATAAGAAATTTATATGGGCTGGTATATGAGAATTTTTTCCCCAAATAATCATGATTTTGAACCAAAAATATTGAATAACCTGGTACATAGGCATACAGATTATCATAATTAATAAGAACATAACAGGATAATACGCTCACAATATCCACCCGGCTGCCTTTCCTGATGGTACCGATACATGCAGCATCCTTACTTGCAGCGGTATACAGCTGTGTATCAGAGATTATGATACCGGTATTCTCAGGATATGCCGCCAATACATTCAGGTTGGCATTTACAAAATACAGTATGGCAATAAATAAGGTTAGATATAGATTTTTTCTTATCATAAAGCGTGAAACCACATCCTTTCTTTTCTCAAAATTTGCTGTTTGCATATTTTCTACAGAATAAAAAGAGGCCTGAGTATTTGATGGTTACTCAGGCCCTTTTAAAACTTAGGGTTATACACTTTTATATTTTTACCTGAAAATCGGATTAAAGATTCTGTTTTATAATCCTGGAAATAAGCCCGACTGCCACATTCCGTTCTTCATCGATTCTGGTAACAACAAAACTGACCTCATCCTTTTTCCCAGGCATCCGGTTGTCATAGCAGCTGTGTGCAACCGCATTGACCCCGATATGAAGCCTTACAAAGACGGTTCCTTTATGGATATCCGTAACAGTGCCTGCATATTTTCCTTGTATTTTACATTTGCTCAGATTGGCTTTACTTGTGTTGCCATTTACGCTTTTTACATCCGCCTTTACTGAAATATCTTCCAGAGAATTACACTTCACGCTGAAGATTCTTACCAGAATCTGTTCTCCCACATGAAAGTGTTCTGTGGCATCGCCCAGCCAGTCCCAAGACAAATCCCGGGCCAGGATAGAACATTCCACACCAAAGATTTCTACCCGCACGACTTTTTCGGCAACAGCAATAACTCTGGCCTGTACGATACGGTCCTCACACACACGTATACGGGAATTCGTATTTGCAGAGGGCAGATAAAAGATCTGACGCTTTTTATACATGGCATCTTTCCGGCTGGCAACGATGCTTCGGCTTGCGCTATCCAGCCCCTTTACGATAAAGTCCACTTCGCAGCCGAGCATATTTCCCAGAATTTTGTTCTGACGCTGTACCAGTTCTCCATAGTTGTGGTTTTCATCCTCAATCAGATTGATCATCATTTCACTTAAGGGAATAGCAATGCGCATTTCTTTATAATAAATTACCGCAATTGTCCCGCCGCCTTCCATTTTCTCTATCCCGCCCAGATTACCTGTCAGTATTTTTTTCGTGCGGTATGCATTCTGCAGTTCATGCCATATGGTTTCTTCTCTGCTTTCGGGTGTTTCAATTTCTGTATCTGCATTTAGAGTAAGAATGGATGCAGATGCAGATTTTATTGGGGCAGTGGAAATTGCAGAAGCGGATACCTCAGGAATAACCTGACTGGCGGTAACTGCGTTCTCCTCTGTTTTTTCCATATCTGCGGCATTGGCAATACTGACTGATTCTTCTATAACTGTATTGGTGGATAATTCGTCTGTTTTAACTTTTCTAGGCATAATCTGTCTCCTTTTCTTTTGGCTGTTGGGTATCAGGACATAATAGAAGCTTTATCTGTCATGACAATCTGTATATCTTTTTCCGTTGAAGTATCGGATTTCTGGTTTATTTGAATTGAGGAAGATTCTATGGAAGAAGGGGCTTTACATTTGATATCAGGCCGTTTTCTTCCGGCAGCGGCCTTGGATTTGGAAACACCGGATGCCTTGTCTTTTACGATTCCGCTGAAATCCGGCTCCTGTGTTTTTTCCCACTTTTTCCATTCCGGAACATGTTCTGAAACATGACAGGGCTTAAGTTTTTTGCTCTCCGGGTGCCGGATATAATCGTATTTCCCCACCTGTAGAACCTTCTGTCCACGCAGAATGATGAGTGCCTGATCAAGTGGAAGCCGTAATACCTCGTCTGGGGTGAGCAGCTTGCGCTTTCCAACAGAATGGGTTTCCCGGTACTCCGGTGTATAATCAGAGATTCTCCAGGTATTGAGTTGTTTGGCCTTACTGGATACAGCGACACTGACCTCCCCGGAACGATCCGATATAAACCTGGCGGTTAGTTCATCGGTACAGCCCAAAAACAGCTGTGTATCACAATTCCCAATAATCTCCTGCCACTGATTATCCGGGTAGCGCACCTGCATCTGGGGCAAATTTTGAAAAATACAGCTGATTGACAACGCCCTGCTCCGTATCGTGCTGATTTTTTTGCACAGATCCACAATGACACCTCCGTTCGCTAATTCATCGGCAAGGATATGTACCGGAACCGGCAGCCTTCCATTTTCCCCATGGCTGTCTGCAAAGCGGACAAGTTTTATAAATACAAAACTCATAAACAGGGAAGAGAGAAAATCAAAAGCAGAATCCTGATCGGAGGATACACAGAAATAAGCACATTTTTCGTAGCCTGGGCGTGTCAGGTTTATTTCGTCATAACTGGTTATCTGACGAAGCTGTTTATTTTGGAATACCTGCAGCCTGGTACCCAGGCCGATAATGACGCCGCTGCGGACGGCATCGGAGGCCTGTTTAAAAATATTGTAAGGAGCCTTCGCTGGATGGGTAACGGGCAGTATTTCAAATAAAGCGTTTAATTCTTTTTCAGAACTCATAGTAAGCAGTTTATAAACCTGACCGATATTCTTTCCTTCCGGTGGAAACCCCAAATCCACATACAGTACCAGGGCTTTCAACAGATTCATTTCTGAATTGTCCCAGAAGTGATCGCCTTTGACAGATCCGGTATTTTTGATGATGACATCGCAGAAGAGCTGCGCCATGATTTCCGTATCACCATTATCCTCAGAGGTATTACCGCCGATTTCTGCGAGGCAGTTCCAGCTATCGGAATTTTCGGGATGAATCAGGTTGAAAACCCTCACGGTATAGCCATTTTCCATTAAATAGAGGCATAAATCACAGTACAATTCCGATTTTGGATCTGTGATAATCAAGCTTTCTCCGCGCTTAACACATTGAAATACCATATTTCTGGCATAGGCCCTGCTCTTCATGGACCCACTGGCACCAAATACGGCGACATTATGATTCATGCGGGTGTTTTCCGGAAGGCAAATAATTCTGTCATGCAAAACACCCAGAATGGTTCCGCGGCAGCGTGAGATATCGTTTACAAGCTCCAGTACCTCAGACATTTCTTTGCCGGTCATGAAACCGGATGTCCCGTACGTTCCTTTGTCGGAATAAATGAGATTTCGAGCCTTATCATAAACTCCCCGGTTACCAAAGCCCAAATGCATAACGCCGATAATTAAAAAGCCTGTTAATCCTATACAGATGAACAGGCTGTAAACATTGCAGGGAAACGATGTCAGAGCAGTAAAACATTCTTTTACGGCAGAGGATGGGAGCACGGGGGATGTTCCATTGCCTGGTGTGCCCCCGGCAGCAGTCCATATTTTATAATTAATCAGAAATTGGCATATAAAACCACTTATATACAGTAAAGTAAGAGCTAATATCGGCAATATCATGAAAATAATACCATATTTCTTGCTATTTTCTGAATTTTTCAAAACGGAAACCTCCTTTCTAGTTTTTCCAGGCTGATTGTTGTGATGGAAGCCAGACTACCAAAATATTCCTGCAATATCTTTTGCTGAAAGTCAAAACATATCAGGTTGCCGAATGATTGCCGGAAGGAAAGAGCCGTGCGAAAACGGGAGATTTGCTGCATATCAAAGTCAAAAGCCAAAAGTACGGGCAGGCCTTCACAAACAGCATCATGCTCCATTGCCATTTCCGGATTGGGGGGCTGCAAATCAGAAAGCAGCAATTGCCGAAGAGTCGCACTAACGTGTGGTTTGCAAAGTAGCTTCAGCAAAATCTCCCCTTCCTGGGTATCCGGCAGATAATGAAAATATTCAAAACTGGTATCCAGGTAAAAATAACTTTTTCTGAGTCCGCCTGTACTGGTTAGCAATTTCAGGGAAGTATCCATAGTGCGGCCGATAATAAGAGCTTTTATCGGTGTGTCCGGAGAATAACCATGGTTTATCTCCTCTTTTGACAGAATTCCCCGGCTGATATGGTAGGAGAGCAATGCTTTCAATCGCAATTCTGTGCGGTATTCCCATTTCATCAGTCCGTCACCGGTATAAAAGACAACATAAATACATCCGGCTGAAAAGAGGATGCCAATAGCCCTGGAGTTATTTATCTGTATTGTCTGCGCACCAAGTTCCTTGATTTCTCTGGAATGATAAAAAACAGGAAACGGCATTTCGGCAGCATAATCAGCTGATTCCCGGAAGAGCAGAGGCTTTTGGTCTCTGAAAAATGTAATCTCCGCATTCTGCAGGATGACGTAAACATGAGAGGCATATTGTAGGCGCTGCCTTCGGGGCAGACTGCTTCGCGGCTGATTCGTTTCAGAACGGCCGGATAAATAAAAAAGGAACCGGTCGGGATTTCTGGCAAGAAGAAGTTTTTTGCCACTGCTTGTCAAACGGTATCCCCGGAGCCGATCCTTATAATGCGTTTTTATATATTTTTGTTCTTTGAGCCGGGTAATCAGCTTTTCGCTATAGCTGGGACTGATGCCAAGGCGTACCACAAGGCCGGGAGAAAATTCGCCGGAAAGGGCAATCAGCTCCAGCAGCCTATATCCGCTGTTGGAAGTATCCAAATAAAATATCTCCTTTCTGTTTAACCGTACACGACTGAAACTGCGGTAAAAAATGTTGATAAGTAGTTGCAATTTATGATGCTATTGTGGATTGTGAAGTATTTATGCCGCTATCGGATTCATAAGTATGGGAATGTTTAGAAATCCGATATACTTTCTGTGCGTTCTTTCTTTGTTTCCAGCCATACAGGAAAATAATCAGTTTTCATTATCGTGAGAATAGTACAGTCCTTTTTCCCGAACTCAGTTGTATGGTAGGCATCACAAAATAATCCACTGTCATCCGTCATCAGAAAGGCGGCCACAGTATCCAGCAGCTGTTTACATTCCAGATTATCATAATCCCTTACTCTTTTTGGAGAAAGTGATTCATCAAATACGTGGGTAAAGCATACAACGCAGTTCCTGAATCGTGGAACACTATTTTTAAGCACATAGTTTTCCAGCGCTACATAAAGAGGATCGGTTAAGAATGTGGTATTTACCCGTTTCGTTCGTTTGGGCATTAATCCCGGGAGAACGATTTCCATTAATATCTCGGTATGACGGATAGCGATACCATGTACCTCTGCTGTCTTTTCCATCAGTATCGGTTTGGGGATCAGATTGGCGGCATAAATCAGATTCCTCAGGGTACAGGCTATTTTCTCAGCCCTCAGGGCAGCGTCCAGGCTTAGCTCTTCATAATTCTGGCCGTAAGTTTGGGTATCGGTAACCTGCATGGCATCCAGCGTATTGGTCAATTTTAGTATTTCATCCCTGATTCGGGTCAGTCGGGATGTGAAAGTAAGTCTTTCCATGAGATTTATGTACTCCTTGTTGTTTTATAGTATTGAACGGTTCCCCTGTTATCGACAGTGCAGAATGCGCATATTCCGGGAAAACGGAGAAGGGAAATTTGTCCGGGCAGGTCAACGACAACCAGCCGGTGAGGGGCGTTCTCCTTGATTTCGGAAAGTATCTGGTTCATTAAAATTTCTTTCCCTTCCGCTACATGGATGACGTCATATGCATCTGATACTGTATAAAAGGTCAGAACTATCGGGAAATCACTTACCGTGTGGTAGATGATTTCCGGAAGGAAATCAAGCAGTACCCAGAATGTATCCAGGATATCCTGATTGGGAGTACAATCCTTTGTTAAAAGGACCAATCCCTCTTCCCGTAATAGAACCAGGCGTCCTGCCTTATGCAGCCGTTCAAGCAGAGCCATTACTTTTTCGTAGGGAAGCTCCGGGAAAAGACGGGAAAGTTGGCGGCAGGAAAGTGTCCGATACATAGACATGATTCGGTTGATTTCCGCCAGATGGTTATGCTGCTGTTTTTTTAACTGCATGAACACCTCCTTTATAATAGAAGAAACAATGTTGTATACGTAAATAATACATAGAATTATGTAATCTTTTTTCTTATAGATTTCAGTACGTAATACTGCATATTCTATAAGTATTAGCTGCCATCCGATGTCATTTGCCGCTGCTTTTCCCGCTCCAAAATTTTCTTTAATTCCAGACGGTCGGTGGTGATTAATTCTTTTTCCAGATCAGAGGCTTTAAATTCTACGGTTACATTATTATTGTTTGTTGATATCAGGCCATTTCCCCGTTCAAAATGAGTAATGGCCATGGTTTCAGCCTCCGACAAATGTAGGATGGACTGCACACGCATAGCCTCTTCATCCTCCAGGTTCAGAATGATTTTGGTCTTGGAGTTATTAATGATTCCCTTTCCATATTTGCCATCCTCCAGTGAGAAGAAATCATTAAGATCCTGTGTGCCGCAGATAGCGGATCCTCCATATCCGCGAATAATTTTGAATATCTCCAGGACAAATTCAGCCGCCAGACGGTTGGAGGAAGAGCCGATAAGCTGCCAGGTTTCATCAATAAAGATTGCTTTTTCCGCCGTACGGTCTTCTTTGGCTTTGTCCCATACATAATCCAGGGCAACGAACATGCCTACAGTCAGAAGGTCGCCGGTCAGTTCCGAAATATCCAGAACGGTGTATTTATTATCCAGGTTAACGTTTGTCTGTTGGTTGAAGGTAGAAGCGGAGCCATGCACCAGCCGGTTCATGATATTGGCGAGCCTTCGTGTATCGGGATTTTCCTTCAGAATATAGTAGACATCTTCCAGGACAGGCATTTCCCGATACCCGTCAGACTGTCCGGGCTCAAAAAGGCTCTCATTGTTATGAGTAATTCCCTTCTGGTTGTAGGTCTGGATCAGTGCTTCGTCTAAAAGCTGCTTTTCTTCATGGCTCATATCCGGAATCAGCAGGGAGAAGAAGATATGCAGTCGCTGGATTTTGGCAGCAAGTTCGGACTTTTCTGTCTGGGGTCCATCCAGCAGGTCATTGGCCGCGGAATCTACTTTACGGATTTCCATAACATTGATACAGTTTCTGGAGGCGGGAGAAATCTGGATGAATTCTCCGCCGATATTGCTGCAGGCCCGGTGAAACTCGTGGCCCTTCAAGGGAGCCACGATAAATACTTGTATGCCCTTGCGCCGCATACGCAGGGCCATGAGCTGCATCGTAAAGGTTTTGCCGGCGCCGGAGGTGCCAAGAAGAGCAATGTTGGCGTTTTTGTAAACCCTGGAATCAAAGATATCCACAATAATCAAAGAATTGTTGTGTTTATTCACTCCCAGTAGAATACCATTATCATCACACATTTCGAAGGAAGTAAAAGGATAACAGCTGGCCGCACTGCTGGTCAGAATGTTACGCTTGGAGCGTTCAAATAATTTTCGTTCCAGTAAAACCAGGGGAAGTGAGGAAAGCAGCGCCTGTTCCTGACGGAAATGGCAGGTCACGGCCTCCATGTCCTGAGAGAGGAGGAGTTTCTGCATCTCACTGATCCGCCATTCCAGTTCCTGCAAGCTATCTGCAGTGATAGTAATCAGCGTATTCATATAATAAAAATCTTCGTTTGCGGCAAGACCTTCCTTCAAAAAGTATCCTGAGCGTATGGCATCATCCAGGTCATCGAAATCGGAATTGGTATCGGAAGTCTCTTTTATTTTGGAACGGTTAATCCGCAGCTGCTGTCCCAGTTTCTGCTGAATGCGTTCCTTTGCCTGCCGGTCAAAGAAAAAATCCACATCAATGCCTTCCCCGGCATTTACAAGAAGAGAACTCCATCCGGCATACACATGGGAGCGATAGCCTCCGGAAGGAATCAGCAGATACGAATAAAAGGTGCCGTCCATGATGACGTATTGTCCATGCGTATAATCAATGGAATCGGGAGCTATAAATTCAGCGGCCGGAATATGCTCCAGATCCTCCTTTCTGCCGGCGTTGAGATACTGGCCGACCACCTCATTGATACGAACACTTAATGGTTTCAGCACACTGCTTTTTCTGTTCAGGATCGTATAGAAGATTTCTGCCGTCATTTCATTTTCATTATCCGGAATAACGAGTTCATTTCCACACTGCTGGAGGTAGGTTTTAGCGGTTTGAGCAGCAGTGGTCAGCGCGGATATGGCATCCTTTTCTTCTTTCCCCCTGTTCGGGGCGAATGGTTCGTATTCAAAGACAATAAAAAAACGCCTGGTAATGGCTTCTTTTGAGCCGATACGTTGTATCAGGTCTTCATAGTCTTTCTGCAGGGCCAGGCAGCGTTCGTCTTTTTCTGACCTCATTTCTTCCCGAATGGTTTCCAGGTGCCGATTGATATCGGCGCGTCTGGTTAGTACCTTAAACTGCAGCTTTACCGGACTGATTTTTAAGTAACTTACAAAGGAATAAATAATGTTTCTTTGTTCACGGGTGCTCCGGAGCAGGAAGTTTATTGGGATAATCTCAATAATTTTGACATAGCGGTGATCCTTTGTGTAAATTATGCCATTTTCGATTTTCTGAATCGGAAGATAGGCAGCGGCCGGGTTAAAAAAAGAGAATTCCGGTTCTTCCTTTCGGGGGTGTTTCACGGAAGGTTTTATGGTTTGGCTCTTTTTTATGGTTCTATTTCGATTACGCTGCCGATGTTCTTTATGCTGGCCGAACTCTTCGGCAAAATCTTCTTTTTTAGGACGGACTCGGGTATGTGCCATTTTCTTTTTTCTATGGCTATACCCGGACAGTGGATTTTTATCAGCTTTTACTGCTGTATTTTCTGCAGATTCACTTGATTCTTCCTTTAGCCCGATAATGCGTCGGTTTTTCAGGTAAATGAAGAAATTGATAACAAAGGAACTGAGACTTTCCCCACCGATTCCAATAATGGCAAACAAAGCTGCAGGCAGTACTGTGAGGCAGGCAATGATAATTCTGCTGGTCAGTGTAAAAGGAAGATAAAATACCGGAATCCCAATAAGCAGGGAGAAAAGCAGGGCTTCAAAGGCATTTCTCAATTTTATGGTTCCGCCAAACAGAGAGCCTGTTTCGATAAAGTTCGGCGGAATAATATATACATCGTTTTCTTCTTGTTTTATGGACATTGGTTCACCTCCTTAAAGGCAGGCCGGTATTGGCCTGCCGGTACCGTATTATTCATTTGCGTACGGTCTTCCGCATAAAACAATTTTGTTTGTGCTATAGATAGGACGGCAGACAACCTTTCCTTTGGACGAGGAGGCATCCACCACATATCCATTGCCGCAGTAAATGGCGACATGGGTAATGTTAAGGTAACGGTTATTTATTTTGAAACTGTAAAAAACCAGATCTCCGGGCAGAAGGTTTTCTTTACTGACTACAAGATTATGATCCACAATATACCGGCCCTGGGAAGCTGCGGTATTGGAACCTCCATAGCTTAAATTCAGACCCAGGCAGGAATACACCCAGTATGTAAATGAACTGCAGTCAAAATAGCCGCCCTGATCCCTTAAACTTTGGCTGTATGGTGTGCCGAGCTTGGTCAGCGCCAGATCAACAGCTGCATTCCCTGTTTCCGTATTTCCAGCTTCACTAAAGGACAGGTCAGGATTAACTTCGATGTCATATAAAGTATCATAGAGGAAAAGGTGCAGGTTATCTGCATAAGCAGCAGCAAGCTGCAGCTGGTCCTCATCCAGGCAGAATACGCGATCCGCGTAAAAGCTGTCACCAGCGTAATCCACAATATATTTATAATGAGTGATTGCTTTTGTTTCTCCTGTTTTCTGGTTCACGACCTCCTCTCTTTCGGATACTTCCACATGATATGTAAATATTTCATCTGTTCCGGCAATCAGAAGATGCTTTAAGTTGGCAAGGCTAATATCCCTGTAATTTTCCTGGGAAGCACAGAACTGGGAGATAATCAACGTACTCTCAAAAATGATTTTATCAATGAAGCTGTCGGTAATACTGTATTCTTCATTTTCTCCTAGTTTTTGCGCTTCCAATTCGATTTCATCTAAAAGTACATCGTGTTTCCAACGGAGAATGGTTTCTATTTCTGTCTCTGCTTCTTTAATATTTTCAGTAATCAAAGTATTGTCATTCATTACCTTTGCGGGGGCATTATCGAGGCCCTGATTACTGAATATAAGCTGCGGGAGTAAAAGGACAGGGAGAATAAAAAGAAACGGGCACACGGCAATAATAATGGCAATGAGCCTGCGGTTTTCCCATAATCCGACCACGATCATACCGTATGGCCCGCCCGCTGCACCTCGGGCAGCATTGGCTATTGCCTTTCCTGTTTTTACTGCTCCTTTCACTGTATTTGCAGCTGATGCAGCCTGGGAGAGGGAACTTTGTCTGCTATCCTGTTCTGCGGACATTTATATGCGATCCTTTCTTTTTGGTGGATTCGGCAACTTTTGTACAATATTTTCTTGATAGGCAATTTTCCCTTCCCCGGTCATATATGGGGTACGTTCTACGGTGTCAGCAGCATATTGCCGGTACCAGTTTACCTGATCGGCTGTCTGGACGGTTTCATAATTTCCATCCGGAGGCATGTATTGCTCCGCATGATACATGCCGAATTCTGTTCCATTAGGGTATTGGGCAGAGGTTTCCGTACCCATAATCCGGCCGCCTCCAATTTCCACGTTGCTGAAGGTTGGGGCATTAGAAGCACCGACCTGTCCCATATAAGAGGTTAAAGCAGATGCAGCCTGAGATCCTTGCATGGTACCCGTATAGTTAATGCTTCCCCGGGCAACCGCGTCGGTCACATTGTTTGCAAAGTCTCCTCCCTTTTGCACAGAGGACTCAAATACCTTGCTGCTAATGGGATTACTCTTTTGGCCGGTTACCGTTTGTACGGCACTTTGGGTGAATTGGCGGCCTACGGCGCCGGCCAGCCCGCCGGAGGAGAAGGAAGCACTGCTGAAGGAATGGGAACCGCCTGCATGGAAGGAGCCTCCATGGAAACCTCCGCCTTTAGAAACGTTTTTAGCAGAAGAGAGACCTTTTGCAGCTACCATTAATTCGGTAAGCATGGAACCTCCGGTATTGCCTACATTAATGCCCAGACTGGACATAAAGCTGTCTATTTTCTGGCTTATTTTCAGGAACGCAACCGCACACAGGAACCAGATGAGTATATTTCCTGCAGCTGTTTCTTTGCCCACAGATTCTACGTCAGCTTCAGTGATGGCAAAAATGGTAATTGATTGTGTGAGCAGCAGGCTTCCGGACAGTATAATAGCAGGCAGCAGTCTTTTATTTTTCATTGACACCTCCTAAAGGGATAAGGGATTCGATAAAAAAGAGCCAACCATCGTAGTAAATAATCGAAGACACCAGGCATTCATAAGCAGAAGAAAAATCTGACCGCCAAACATCCGGCACCAGCTCTTAAATATGTTCGAAGTACTTTGTGATGCGCCCATGGCGAAGGCAACAGGGGCGGTATATACGATAACTCCCAGTAAAATATAGCGCTCGGCCGCCTCAAATAACAGCTTGAGATAATTCCAGGCAAGAATGAGCACAAGAATTAATGCTATCAGTGCAACAGATCCATTCGCGCATACACCGAGTACGGTTATCAGTACGGAATTAAAGTCTGAAAAGTTAAGGGGCGGCAGGCTTGAATCCATAATCCATGTATAGGGGGTACCGCCGATAGTAAGGACAAGGGCCGTTATCTGATCACAAAAATAAATTAGGCCAATAAATAATAGGGAACGTATGCTCAGTTTTAGCGGATCCTCCGCCTCTACGCCGGCTATCAGGCCAAAGTTCTTAAATAACTGCCAAATCCAGTTCAGCAGAACAAGGCCGATGGCAATTGCCACAAATATGTGGTACATGGTTTCAGCAGCGGGAAAGTAGCGGAGGAATGTGTTCATGTCACAGCCCAAAGCTCCAAGAACGGAGGTGGTTATCAGATCCAACCCGTTCATAATCTGTTCAGCGACCCATTCCACGATACCGTCAAGGATTCCCATGTGCGATACCTCCTTTTCTTTGTTTCTGGGAATGATCAGGCATTCCATTTACCGTCATTGAAGAAGGGAGTGACATAAGCGAGGATGAATCCCAGACTATTCAGAATCACCCAGGTTATGGCAATGCGCTTGAGCCATGCCCTTGACTCATCTACTGTTTTGCCGCTTTTAGAGAAGTTCATAAGGAGCAGTGCCACGGAAGCCGTGACAATAGCCGCGATAGTAGATATCCCTACGATTTTTCCATAGACATCCTTCATGATATCTTCGGCTTTTGTCCACACATCAGCTGCAAGGATTTGATTGGTCTGTAAAGCAAAAAAATAGAGGAGTGCAGCGGCACCGGTGATAAGCGGCGCATAGGGAATAGAAGGCCTTTTTCCATTGGAGCGGGCCTTTCGGGAATTGTTGGTTCTTCTTCTTGGTTTCAATGTTTACCTCCTGTGAAAAAAAGTTAAAAATAGCCGGTAATCGCTGTGGAATACCGGCTAGTGTGGGAAATATAGGGATTGGTAAAAAAATAACACCTGTAAATGGCAGATGTTAGGATAAAGGAATATATTATTGTGGACACAGCTTTAAGCATGACCATTATAGCATGGGGAAAATGACCTGTAAATCGCATTATTGTGCCAGTTATACCTGTTTTTGTGCCAATATACTGTCATTCGTTTTTTCCTTCAGGAACGAACTTGTCGAGCACCTCCAAACACTCCTTTGAAGTATATCCCCAGAGGATTGCGCTAAGGGCACGGACTGCTTCCGGACGTTTACGATAATAGGTGCGGTGAGATATATTTGCGATGTGAGGACGAAGCTTTTCAATAATTTCATATGTATTTTGCAGCTGTTGTGGGGAGAGATAGCTATAATAAAGTATCCAGTAATACTGTTCTCCATGCTTATGTTTGCTGCGTAAGATTTCAACAGCAGAAGTCAGGAGTGTCAACATTTTGTTGCTTCTTTCTATACTTTTTGCATAACTTTCCAACTTTGTACCCCCGACATCTGCACCGGCCAGATAGATCGAATCAAGGAATTCTTCAATAGTGCTTCCATATTCAATTTGAAAGGTAGTACGTACCTGCTGGACAGCCAACTCCAGGTTCCATACAGCATCCCGATAATTTTTCAGCAATCGCCAGGTATCGTGGAATAATGGGTCATTTTGCTCGGTTGTATTCTTTTTATTTACTTTGTTTTCACTCATAATCTTTAACCTCTTTCATTGATTACCGTAGTTTGTGTCAAGCGTCCTTCAGGAGCATGTTCAGATGATAAAGTTAGTTCGAACTGATATACTGTCTGCATATCAGGACACCCCAGCTTTAAAGAGTACCTGATAATATCTTCCCTGCAGTCGGATAAAGGAGATAACTTATATTGTGTTAGTGGACATTCACAACAGGAAACCCCTTGTGCAGCAAGGATTTGCGCCGTTTTTCTTACCACATAAAGAATGTGTATTTTTGAAACGCTGGAGGAATGATTTGAAACGGAAGAGCCTTGGGAAATTTCAGATAAATCAATTTGACTTTCATTAATTGTGTTATTGTCCGAAACAGTATCATCTGTTATGTGGACTGGAATTTTAAATATCATGGAAACCTCCTCTTTGTCGATCATAATATCACTGATATTAAACATAGTAGAAAGATAACTGCATAAGTAAATAACACTGCCATGTGTTCCGGTAAAGTTTATTAAGGAGAGGTATCCTTTTTCCTGAAATTTATTAAGGAATCTGCTGACAGTTGACTTTGATATGCCCCATCGTAATGACAAATCGCTATAGCTGATTAAAGGATTTCCTGTATAGTTACGAAAGTAAACCACTGGCCCAATATCGGAACCTTGTACTTGTTCATCATTATAAATTGCATGAATCCATAAATCTAAGATGACATCAATTTCTGAACAGCGTCCATCACTTATCAGCTCATGTACAGCAGATACCGGAAAAAAGAAGAAACCGCCATCTTTGAGGCAAGGGCAATTGTAGTCGAGGGCTGTGTTATGCTTTTTCCAACCCCTTATCATGAATTTGATTAGATTACCGTGCCCTAATTTTGTGTATGAAATATAGTTTTGCTTTTGCAGATGCTCCAGTATCGAAATGGCCTGATGCTGAAAGCGTGTACGGAACCAGTCTGATAGCTCTGATGTTTTGCATATCCATTCTCCAGCGCCAACCAGATAGGAAACACCATCCATTCTTTGGTAAGAGGAACGAAAATTAACATAAGAACAGAGTATCATGTAATAAAAAAGATAAGAGCTTCCATTTACGTGGAGGTCCTTATCTGCCATTAAAGAACGTATAAATTCACGATAAATACGACATCGTGGGTAGTCTACAACCTGTTTGATTTCCAATTGGTAGTCCATCGTTATCCCCCAAGTTATTTTATTTATTGCACTCATTAATATAGGGGAAAGATTCTACTGTCTTTCCCCTGGGACTGTACTGCCTATTCCGAATGCCTTTTTGTTTATGCAGAATGGTTGTTAATATTTTAGATGTATAGTAGTATAGTGGTATGTATCCCTCATCCATCCCTCTAAAGTTCTTTTTGTTACGTTTTTCCGAATCATATGATATTTAGAGGGATTTTTGAGTTTTATCCTTGAAAATGCTTATTTTATGCGGATTACAGGATCCATATACTTCTGTTTCATGTGTTTAAAGTCCGGTTGATTCCTTTCTGATTTAGGGACTTAAAATCCCTCGGGAGCAATCTCGTACCGGTTCAAGTCCGGTTGCCGGCATCACAATCAGAGTCGTCGTAATTGACGGCTCTGATTTCTTTTTCTCTTGTTTTCTATGGTTTACTCACTTGAGTTCATTTACATAATAAGTACATCCTATAACACCATCCGCGTTAAATTGAATGGAAAAAATAAAATATTGTGATATAATTATATAAATATTTGGCTTTTATTAAGGGAGATGGGTTAGATGGATAAGTACAAAGGGCCTGCTTATAATGAAATGATGACAGAACTGTTTCAAGCAATTAAAGATTTGGGAGGGTCAGGGACTATAAATGAAATAGATCAGAAAACGATTGAAATTCTGCAGTTGCCACCAGATGTAACTGATTTTCCACATGGAGATGGTAATAAAACCGAAGTAGAATACCGCTTGGCGTGGACTCGTACTTACATGAAAAAAGTTGGTCTTTTGGAGAACTCTTCTCGAGGTATTTGGGCACTAACAGCAAAAGGTAGAGAACTTAACACCATAGACCCTGCTTCTATAGTTGCTGAAGTTAGAAAAATGTCTTTTTTGTCATTACCAAATACCAAAATAAATTTGGACGATGGTGCACCTGAAAATGATGGAATTGATATCCCGGATGAAATACAAAGTTGGAGAGATAAGTTAAAAAATATCCTGATAAACTTGTCGCCTGATGCCTTTGAGCGGCTTTCGCAACGTCTTTTGCGTGAATCTGGATTTACCCAAGTTGAAGTAACTGGTAGAACTGGGGATGGTGGCATTGATGGAACTGGTATAATTAAGCTAAATGGAATGATTAGTTTTCATATGTTATTCCAATGCAAGAGATATCAGGGTAGTGTCCAAGCGAGTGAAATGCGAGATTTTAGAGGTGCTATGCAAGGTAGAGCAGACAAGGGATTGTTTATCACGACAGGTAAATTCACATCAGGCGCCTTTCAAGAAGCTAATCGTCCAGGGACCCCTCCGATTGACCTGATTGATGGAGATGAATTAATTGATAAACTAAAGGATTTACAACTTGGTGTAATTCCCATTACCGACTACCAAATTGATGATTCTTGGTTTGCGTCAATTTAAAATAATTTGCATCTCAATATAGTGTAAATACTGCTCCTCAATTACCCGTAAACCTTGATTTTACTGGGTCCTTTGAGTAAGTCTTATATTGCTACTTACATCAGAGATTTGAAGAGGACTTTTTACCTGTTTCTGACGGGTAGGATTCTTTTTTATTTTCAGTTTTTGTCAGTATATGTCTTTTCATTATCCGGTTAATATTGAAAGTAAAAAATCATTTATACGGCGGCTTTCAGGGGCGATCCTGAAGGCCATTTTTAGTTCTGATTTATCAATGGAAATATTAAATTCACAATGCTATAATAATTAACACTAAGTTTCCGAAACAAAATAAATATGGAAAGGAATGCAGGGAAAAACAGATGGAGCTGAAGGACTTTTGTAAAGGAATAGGATTGATGGAGGAAGCGGCGGATAAGATGTTATCCCTGCCCATATCCGAAGAGGAGTATACCCGGAACCGGGAGCTATACAGGCAGGATTATTTCGCCTTCTGTGACCGGATAAAGGAAAAAGAGGATTTCCGAATATGGATGCTTGCGTATCTATGCCGGTTTGCCTGCGATACATACGATGTATACATGGAGCGTAACATTGAGGAAAAGATATTTTGGGATACCTTCCGTGATATTACCTATTGGTGTGAGAACTGCCTGCGTGACTATGGAGAATATGGTATTAATGAATATGGCTGGTTCTGGCGGCATCTGAAATTAACGCTTTTCAGGCTGGGCCGTCTGGAATTTGAACTCCTGGAAGCGGATCATGATATTACAGGTATTTTAGAAGGGAAAGCTTATAAAATCCCGAAGGGAACCCCTATAATTAACATACATATTCCGCAGGGGGATCCGCTTGTTAAGGAGGACTGTGAGAAGTCCTTTCAGCAGGCATGCACATGGTTTGGAACGGAAAGGCCATACCTGTGCCATTCCTGGCTGCTTTATCCGAAGCTGAGAGAATTACTGAAGCCGGAATCAAATATCATAAGGTTTCAGGAGCTGTTTACCCTGCTGGATACGGACATGGAGGGAACCGAGGCGGAGCAGAGGATTTTTGGAGAGGTTCTGTCAGATCCGGCGGGCTATTCCGAAAAAACCGGTCTGCAGAAGGCCGCAAAGAAGTTCCTGATGGAAGGGAAAAAGCTGGGAAACGGTCTTGGGATCTATCTGCCCGGCAGATAAAAAATCCCTGTTTAGTAGTTACAGTTCAGTCATAACGGTATATAATTAAGAAAAAATATGCCATTATGGACAGGGGGATAATATGAGACTTGGACTGAACTTTACACCGCCGCATGAAACACCGGAGGAATGGGCGGATATACTGATTGAGAGAGGCTATCGGGCAGCTTCCTTTCCGGTGAATTATAAAGCCCCGGCACACGTAATTGATGCCTATGTAAAAGCTGCGGCGGAACGGGATATCATGATTGCTGAGGTGGGGGTATGGAATTCGCCCCATCATCCGGATCCGGAGCAGGCGGCTCTTGCCAGGGAAGCCTGTCTGGAGCAGCTCCGGCTGGCTGAGTATATCGGAGCGGAGTGCTGCGTAAACGTATAGGGGGCGGCAGGCCCGGCATGGTATGGCTGTTATATGGAAAACTACAGCCGTAGATTATACCAGGAGAATGTGGAATTTATCCGGGATCTGTGCGACAGGGTGAAGCCGAAGAATACCTGTTATGCGCTGGAATCCATGCAGTGGATGCTTCCGGACTCACCGGAACAGTATTTTCAGTTTATTAAGGATGTGGACAGGGATGGGTTCAAGGTTCACATGGACATGGTGAATTTCATCAGGGATCCTTATCTGTATACCCATCAGGAAGAGCTGGCCGGCCGGACCTTCGGGCTTCTGGGGAAGGATATCAGAAGCTGCCATCTGAAGGACTGCCTGATGGAGGACGGGACAACGGTTGTCATTCATGAGGTGCCTGCCGGAGAGGGCGGCGTGGATCTGGGAATGTATCTGAATCATATAAAAGCACTGGACAGGGAGGTTCCCGTTCTTCTGGAGCATCTTCCGGATTTGGAAACCTATGACAGGGCGCTTGCGCATGTGAAAAGCCTGTTGTCGGATTGATGAATAATACGTTAAAAAAGGAATGGTGTCACGAACCATTCCTTTTTGCTATAATAGGCTTATCTGATTCCGATAAAGGGAGGTATGGAAGTGGGGAGCGGGGCACAGAAAGAGATATTAAACCTTTTCAATGATATAAAGACACGTTTCATGCATCTTGGCTTAAAAAAGAAAACGGTCACCTTTGTCATGTGTACTTTTATCGGCACGGTGCTGTTGGCATCGATTGTGTTCGGTGTTGTCTATACCAATTCCTGGCGCAGTACAGTGGTGAACCATGTGAAAAGCATGGAGACGGAAAAAGAAGAGAATATCCGGAATTATTTTGATAATATGGACGGCCTTGCCTATAATATCTGCTACAGCAACTGGATGCAGGATATTTTTATGAAAAGCGTATCCATACAGAGAAGGCAGGAGATGGAAGAAAATGCCGGGGATTTTTTAGGCAGCCTGAGCACTTTGTATGAGGGAAACCAGTTCGCTATTATCGCCTTAAACGGCACAAGAGTAACCGGGACCGACAGCTACCGTCTGGATTACAATGTTGACATAGAACAGAAGGACTGGTATGAGGAGCTTATCAGGAACGGGAAATATGTGGAAGCGGGAGAAGGCAGTGACAAGGGGATTTACAGAAACCATCCGGAATGGAACATGACGATCTATTATGTCGTCCATGATTATAATACGCTGGAAAGAACCGGTTTTATGGTCATCACCATACCCCTGAAAAATATCAATAAGCTGCTTGATACCAGCTATGAAGGAACCTGGCTTGCCCTGGAGGAAAGGAACGGCGGGGTTATCTGTTCCGATATACCGGATAATCCGGATTTGGAAAGCAGGCTGGAAGAGCTGCCCTTTCGTGTGACGCGGACGGATAACCGTTATTTCACTTCGAAAAAAGAAATCGATACGGAATTTTTCCGGTGGGATCTGATTACCGTGGTGGATGAAAAATATCAGACGATGAACAACCCAATGATGGTGCTTGTATTTGTAGGGATTCTGGTTTTGGTGGGGTGCCTGCTTATAGTGGTGGCGGCTGCTGTTTCCAGGTATCTGACCAATCCGATTCTGGACTGTGCGGATGCGATGCTGGAAATACGTAATAATAACATAGGCATACAGATTGAGAATACATATTTTGATGAAATCGGGGAGCTGATAGATGGCTTTAATGAAATGTCCGGTTCGATTTATTCTCTGATAGAGAAGAATAAAATGATCAGCACGCTGCAGAAGAATGCGGAAATCAAGATTCTGGAAAGGCAGATTAACCCTCATTTTCTTTTTAATACGCTTGAGATTATCAACAGCCTGATATTAAACGGGAAGGAAAAGTCAGCCGTCAAGGTATGCGAGACTCTGGGGCAGTTATACCGGTATAACCTGAGGCAGAATAAGTGGATTACGCTTCGGGAGGAAATCGATTATACGATGCAGTATCTTCTTATTATGAAATATAAGATTAATGATTTAACGTATTTCTGTGATGTGGATGAGAAATTGATGGAGCTTCCATTTTTGAAAGCGATACTGCAGCCTTTGGTTGAGAATTCGATAAAGCATGGTTTTCAGAGAAAGCAGCAGGAGTGCTGTATTTCCATAAATATACGGAAGCATAACGAGAACCTTCATATAGAGGTGATGGATAATGGAGGGGGCATGGAAGAAGCGCAGCTTGCCTCGCTGAATGAGGAAATATATAAGATTTATGAGAATCCCATGGAACGTCTCGCGGAGGAGACGCATATAGGAATAAAGAATGTGGTACAGCGTATGTATCTGGAATATGCGGAGGCCTTCCGGGTAAAAATCATTTCCATGGCGGGCTTCGGGACAAGGATAGAACTGGAAATCCCTGAGAACAGCGGAAGAAGGGAGGAAAAGGCTTATGTATAGTATCTGTATTGCGGACGATGAAAAATATGTCCTGAAAAGCATTGCGCAGAGGATAAGCAGCAGCGGTATGGAGCTGGAGGTGGTGGGGATGGCCGGCAATGGCCTGGAAGCCCTGGAGCTTTATGACAGGGAGCAGCCGGATATTTTCTTTGTGGATATTAATATGCCGGTGGTTAACGGCCTTGATTTTATAGAGCGGATCAGGAAAAAAGCTCCGGATGTCCGGACGCGCTTTATTATCATCAGCGGTTATGATGATTTTGCATATATGAAAAAAGCGATTCAGCTGGGGGTCATCAATTATATTAAAAAACCTATTCTGCAGCAGGAATTTACGGATATGCTCCGGGATGTCTGCAGGCAGCTGGATGAGGAAAGGGAAAAGGAGGAGAAAAAAGAAGAGAATATCTATTCCTGGACAGATTTCCTTCAGCTGAGGAAATGGAAGGATATAGACGGGACTTATTTTCTTGTCAGGGGAAAAGAAATGGGAAAGGAAGCGGGAAACTGTCTGGGTGAACTGGAAGCGATGAGTGGGGGAAAGAGTTGGAAGGTCATCCGCTTTTACGGAGCGCCTGATATCCTTCTGCTTGTCTGGGAAGGAAAAAACTGTACGGGCAGGGAAATCGAAGCGGCAGCGGGGAAAAAATGTTTTTCCCGGGCGGAGCAGATTGTATATATGACCGGTAAATGCAGGAATCCTGAGGAAATGATCGGCCAGTTTGAGGATACCCTGAATATCCGGTTTTATCATCCGGAATACAGGCTGATGAAAATAAAAAGCCAGAGCTGTGAAAAGCCGGGGATCTATTATGAGGCCTTTGAGGCGGCCCTGGAATGCACCAGAGAAAACAAGTATTCCGAATGTCTGAGTGAAATCATGAAGACTCTCTTTTCCGATGAGAATTATTGTAATTTAGTCAAGCAGGTCTATCAGTCTGTTGTTTTGATAATAGCCAATAAGTATACGAAGTATGATTTGCAGCTGCCTGTCAAGCTGCGTCAGGAGCTGTTCCCATTCGCTGCGGCAGCCTTTGAAAACAAAAGGGACATGTTTTCGAGGCTTGACGGATATTCGGAGGAAATCAATAAACGGATAGGGGAAATCCTGTCGAGGAGCGAATTGGTTGACAAGGTTATCCAATATATCGGGCTGCATTATAAGGAGGAAATCAATTTAGGCGACCTTGCGGGAGAATTTTTTGTGGTACCCACTTATCTGGCAAAAAGGTTTAAGGAAAAGAAGAACTGTACGGTAATGCAGTATCTGGAAAATGTCAGGCTGAAGAAAGCGAGAGAGCTTCTGGAAACATCGTCCTTATCTATTTCAGATATATCGCTTATGGTGGGGTATAATGATCCGAATTATTTCGCCCGGAGCTTTAAGAAGGTTTATGAACTGACGCCGCGGGAATACAGAAATATATGCGGTGAGGAATAAAAGAGGATGCAGGAAATCTGAAATATCAGGTTTTACTGCATTCTCTTTTTATGAAACGGAAAAATTGTGCTAGTAGCATGACAATATTGTACTAGGAGCGGAGCCTGAAAACAAATATTATATACATGTCGACGGATGAAACTATTAAATAGAAAGGGAGAGGTAAAAAATGAAGAAAAAGTTATTGGCATGGTTTATCGGAGTTTGTATGGTATGTACATGTGTGGGATGCGGGAGCGGAGGAAATACCGCTGCAGCCGGAAATACAGCCGGCTCAGGACAGACGGAGGCTTCCCAGGCGGAAAGCTCCTCAGGGGAGAAGAAAAAAGTAACCTTCTATATGTGGGCGTCGGATGCCGAACAGGAATTTGATAAGGCGATCGTAGCCCAATATGAAAAAGAAAACCCGAATATTAATATTGAAGAAAATTATATCCCCTATGCGGAGTATCTGAGCAAAATCAATACGATGGCAGCGGCCGGAAGCATGCCTGATATTTTCAACCTGCCGGAGGGAAATGTATTTGAATGGGGCGCAAAAGGGGCGCTGCTGGATCTGAAGCCTTTATATGAAGCCGCGGGAGTGAATCCTTCCGATGTTTCTGTAGATTCCGCTATTTTTTCCACGGATGAAAATGTATGGTCGGTAGGCTATAACGTGACAACTCTGTGTTTGTATTATAACAAGGAGCTTTTGGAAGAGAATGGGATTGCGTTCCCCGGCATTGATGCATCACAGCCCTGGTCATGGGATGAGTTCGTGGAAAATGCCAAAAAGATTACGAAGGACAGCAGCGGCAGCGGACCTGATGATGCGGCTTTCGATCCGGACAACATCACGGTGTACGGGACGATGATGCCTACAGACTGGGTAAAATTCATACCCTTGCTCCATACCAATGATTCGGGAATTCTGAATGAAGATGGTACGGCTCTGGGAATCAGCTCAGATGCAGGGATCGAAGTGATCCAGTCCATTGCCGATTTGGGGAATAAGATTCACTGCGCACCCTCCAATGCCATGGCAAAAGGCGCGTTTTCGGATGCCTCCGCCATGCTGATGAACGGACAGGTTGCCATGGTAATTGACGGCGGCTGGGCGCTTGCCAATTATACCAATGAAGGCTTTGACGTAGGCGTGGCTCCGATCCCGGCCTTTAAGCATCCGGCGGATATCAGCTGGACAGCCGGTCTTTGTATGTCGCCTAATGCGGCTGACAATAAAGAAGCATTTGATTTTTATCAGTACTTTACCAACTTTACCAATTCCATTCAGGCTGCACTGGATCAGGGTGTTTCTCTCGGCGGCCTTCCTCATACGCTGGAAGTATTTGACGGTGGGGAAAATGAGGCAAAATGGGTTTCCACTTATACGAAAGTAGATGCGACGCAGATGTGTGAGGCCTTCAAAAATATTCTGCAGGCGGATACCACTGTCCTGGGAGATAATGTCAGAGTGAAAAACTTCCCGGTTATCGTGGATAATACCATTGTTCCCGCGCTTGACAATGTCTGGCTGGGAGAGGTATCTGCAAAAGAGGCTCTGGAAGTGCTTGATCTGTCCGACAGCATAGATGGTTACTGGAAATAAATAAATGGCGGCGGGATACCGGATGGCAGCAGATATACGGCTGCCGTCCGGGTATCCTGCGGGCAAGACTGGAGGGCAGTTAAAGATGAAAAAAAAGAAGAGGATGTCATTAAAGGAAAAGACCCAGCTGAAATGGGGGTATTTCTTTATCGCTCCGGCAATTATCGGTTTGGTTTGTTTTAATTTCGGCCCCATGCTGTTCAGTATGTGGCTCAGCTTTACAAAATGGGATGTGATCACACCTCAGGAATTCATAGGCATAAAAAATTATGTAAATCTTTTTAAGGATCCGCTTGTGATCAAGTCGTTGAAGGTGACGGCATATTATACTCTTCTGAGCGTTCCGCTCGTCACCTGTATCCCTTTGCTGATAGCCATGCTGCTGAATACAAAGGTGAAGGGGCTGTCCGTATTCCGGACAATTTTTTATATTCCTTCCATTGTGCCGGTAGTGGCAAGCTCCGCCATCTGGATGTATATTTATAATCCAATGTATGGCCTGCTGAACAGTATTATCAAATCCTTTGGCGGGCATACCCACAACTTTATTTTCAGCCCCAAAGAGGTTATCCCTTCCCTTGCCGTGATGGCAGTCTGGGCGGCGGGCAATACGGTCGTTATCTATCTGGCCGGACTGCAGGGAGTATCCAAGCAGCTGTATGAGGCGGCGGAAATCGATGGAGCGGGCGGTTTTGCCAAGTTCAGAAAGATTACCATTCCCATGATGACTCCTATTATTTTCTATAACTTTGTTATGGCAATTATCGGCTCCATGCAGACCTTTACCCAGTCCTATATTATGACCGACGGCGGGCCGTCCAACGCCAGCCTTTTCTATTCCCTGCTGGTATACCGCACCGCCTTTAAACAGTCACAGATGGGGTATTCGGCGGCGATGTCCTGGATATTATTTCTTATCATTGCGGCGCTCACCGCATTTGTGTTTAAGACCTCGGACAACTGGGTGATTTACGAGAATGGAGATTGATTATGAAAAAAAAGAATAGAGGAAAGATTGTTTCTTATATATTGCTCTTCGGCATATCAATACTGATGCTGTTCCCTTTTTTCTGGATGGTGCGGAGTTCATTTATGACAAACAGGGAAATCATGACGACACCTATCCAGTGGCTGCCCAGCCACTATAATCTGGACAATTTCAGGGATGCTTTTGCACGTGCCCCCTTTTCCAGGTATTTTGTGAATTCGGCGGTTATTGTGCTTATCAATATGGCGGGAAGCATACTCAGTTCAAGCTTTATTGCCTTTGGCTTTTCCAGGCTTCGTTTTGCGGGAAAAAACTTGTGGTTTGCCCTGTTATTGTCTACAATGATGATACCGCAGACTGTTTTGATGATTCCCCAATTCCTCATCTGGCAGGCGGTTGGGGCTTATAATACCTTTGTTCCCCTGACGCTGCCCTGCTTTTTCGGAAGCGCCTTTAATGTATTTCTGGTAAGGCAGTTTTATTCGGGGATTCCGAAGGAATACGATGAAGCGGCGCTGGTGGACGGCGCCAATTATTTTGTGATATATCTGCGCATTATTGTTCCTATGGCAAAGCCGGTATTATGTACGGTGGGGGTATTCACCTTTATGAATACCTGGAATGACTTTATGGGGCCGCTGCTGTATCTGGATAAGGAAAACCTGAAAACAGTTTCCCTCGCGCTGCAGAATTTTATGGGACAGCATGTAAGCGAGTGGAATCTTATGATGGCCTTATCTTCGGTTATCACTCTGCCGATGATTGCAGTATACTTTATGGCACAGAGATACTTTATTGAAGGAATTACCTTTTCCGGCCTGAAAGGGTAGGAAAAGAAAACATAATAAAAAGGGATTTGAAAGAAGGAGGTAGAAGGATGTATCTGGATTTAAAAGAGGTACCGTTCAGCACCAGGGGGAGCTATATGGCGGTATCGTATCATGAAAAGAATTTCCGCGGATCCGGAATGGAGGAGGGGCTGTATCTCAGGACTGTACATGGAAATGCCAAAACGCCCTTTGTGGCGGGAATATCGCCTTTGCAGGACGGTAAGGCCTGTACATACAGGATAGAAGCGCACCCGGAAAAGGTGGAACTGAAATGGGAGGAAGGAACGGTCACATTGGCCTATGCGGATTCCGATACGCTTCTGATAAGCGGGAGAGGAAAAGGGGCCGGAATCAGGCTTGATTTCCTTCCGGGAGAGGCTTTTGATTTTATCCAGCCGGTTTTATCCGGAAAGGATACCTGGTATCTGGCGGACTGCTTTAAGAATTACATGAGATATATGCTGTTTAACCAGGCCGGAAGGATTGCGCTTCACCAGGAATGGAAGGTGAGCAATTCGGAATTCTGTCAGCTTGATGTCCTGGAGGAAAACGGGGAATTCCTATTGGTGCTGGAGGAGGTCAGGGATTCCTGGATAAACCGCAATATCAGCTATGATATACAGGAAGTATGCCGAAATGCGCGGGAAGATTTTGAGCGTTTTTATCAGTCCATGCCCTCTGTGCCGGAAGAATACGAAGATGCCAGAGAAAAGGCGGCTTATGTAAACTGGAGCAGTATCGTGAATAAGCTTGGCCTCCTGAAAAGAGACGCCATGTTTATGTCGAAGAACTGGATGTGCAATGTCTGGAGCTGGGATCACTGCTTTAACGCCCTGGCATTGGCATATCATAATCCGAAGGAGGCCTGGAATCAGTTCATGATCATGTTTGATCATCAAAGTGAGACAGGGCGGATTCCCGACAGCATTAATGACTCCATCATCATTGACAATTATTGTAAGCCTCCCATTCATGGCTGGACACTGCGCCGGTTAAAAAAGATTATGAAGCTTGACATGGAACAGCTTGAGGAAGCTTATGAAAAGCTGAGCAGATGGACACTGTGGTGGCTGAATTACCGGGATCAGGACGGCGACGGTCTCTGCGAATATACACATGGAAATGATTCCGGCTGGGATAATTCCACACCCTTCCGTATGCTTCCTCCCGTCACTCTGCCGGATTTGGCTGCGTTTCTCATAATTCAGATGGAGGAACTGAGTGTCCTGGCGGAGCAGACAGGACGCAGGGCTGACAGCGTCCTGTGGAAGGAACGGTCGGAGAGCATGCTTTCCCGGATGCAGGAAAAGCTATTTGACGGAGGCAGGCCCAAAGCCCTTCAGACAGTTACCGGAAAGGAAGTAGAGAACAACAGCCTTCTCCTGTATCTTCCCGTAGTGCTGGGGAAAAAGCTTCCGGAGGAAATCAGAGGGTATCTGACAGAGCAGCTTAAAAGTGATAAGTTCCTCACAGAGTTCGGACTGGCTACGGAAAGCCCGTCCAGCGAGCTGTACGAAGCAGACGGCTATTGGAGAGGCCCCATATGGGCGCCCAGCACGATGCTTCTTGCTGATGGCCTCTGGGAATGCGGAGAGGAAGATTTCGTCCGTGATATAACCCATCGTTTCTGTAAGGCAGTACAGCAAAGCGGCTGTGCGGAGAATTTCGATGCGCTGACCGGAGCGGGGCTGAGAGATCGTGCGTATACCTGGACAGCCAGTGTTATGCTTGTTATGGCTCATGAATATCTTGGGTAAAAAGGGATAACGGATTGGAAGGCGGCATTCTTGTCGCCTTTGAATGACGGAATCACCTGAATGATACTCATACCGGAACCATTTACATGGAAGAACTACATATCAGGATGCCGCACAGGACGGCATGGCGGGGAGGCTGGAATGGCACTAAACTGCAGAATAGAAAAAGACGGAAGTCTTACGGTAAGCAGCGGTACGGCTTATCTTATAAGAAATATGTATCCGGGAATCGACGGACATTCCCTTCATGCGATACGGATTATAAAGGAAGAAAATAAAGTAGTCTGGGAAACAGTTCATGGAAAAGTAGCATGCAGCCTGCATGAAGAGGAAGAGGAAAGCTTTGAACTGGAATTTTCCCTGGATAATTATACAGGCCCGATTCATACCCTACATTTCTTTTATCAGGCTGATATCCGGGCCGAAGGCTTTTACCAGGCGGCGGAAGGGATGGGAGGAGATACCGGCTATTATGGGAAAAACAGCATGCTTGAAAGGGGAACGATCGTAAGCTATGGTTTATGTTCGCTGAAGCTTCCCGGGGGGCATGCACTCACCATCTATCCGGTTTCGCAGAAGCACTATGAGACCGTCTGTGAGGTGAATGCCCGGGAGAACGTCAAATATACGGACGGAAGCGGCAAACACAGCAAAGAAACAGAACTGTCACTGTCTGTCGGGGCCCGTATGGAAAATACCGGAAGGGAACAAGTCATTTTTGAAAGGCTCAGGTTCCTCCTGACCCCTTCCATGGAAGAAGGCCTGGAAAAAGCAGCGGAAGAAATCGGCAGAAACATGTCGGCCAGACTCTTTATGCCGCAGGCCTATCACTGGTGCTCCTGGTATTACTGCTACCAGAACTTTGACAGAATACAGCTGAAAGAATACCTGGAAGGCTTTTCCCAGCTGGCATGCAGCAAAGAAATCAGGTATTTTCAGCTGGACGTAGGATACTGCACCTCCATAGGCGACTGGCTGGAACCGAGCGAACGGTTCCCGGAAGGCCTGGAAGAGGCATTTCAGGAGATAAAAAAGGCCGGATACATTCCGGGCATATGGGTAGGCGCATTTATGGTCGGCAACAGAAGCAGACTCTACGGAGAACATCCGGACTGGGTACTGCATGATTGGGAAGGGAACCCCATACGGCCCTGGATTACAGACAATGAGCCCAAACCATGGGGATACCAGGATGAAGAATATTATTGCCTCGACACCTCCCATCCCGAAGCCATGGCCTACATGAAGCATGTCTTCACCACCCTGAGAAAATGGGGCGCCGGGATGTTCAAGACAGATTTTATGCTCTGGGGCCTCCAGGACAGCAGCCGTGTGAAAAGATACAATCCCGGTAAAACTTCTATAGAATATTACAGGGAATACCTGCAGATGATCCGTGAAGCCATCGGAGAAGACAGCTACTGGCTGGGCTGTATAGCCCCCTTCCTCCCCTTTGTGGGATATGCCGACGGCATGCGGATAGGCGGCGACGTCGGTTCCAGCTGGGACGGTGAATTCGGCCCTCAGAATATGATGCGCTGCCTGACCGGAAATAACTATACGAATCATCGCTATTACCAGACAGACCCCGATGCCGTCATGCTGCGGGATTTCCAGATCCGCCTGACAGAGCGGGAGACAGAAAGCCTGGCACTGCTGGCGGCTGTATCGGGAAGCTGCATTTACACTTCCGATCCCCTTCACAAAATAGCCCCTGCCCGGCAAAAGCTTTTTGATTTCATCCGCCCTGACAAAAGAAGAAAACCCTCTCTGCCTTTTCTTTCGGAGGAACGCCCTGAAATTGTCATGGTACACAAAGAAAACAACAAAGGCCTGATATATATACTCAACAAATCAGAGGCTGATTTTTACTACGCCTATGATATCGAGAAGCTCGGTTTTACTCCCGACTGGCACATATTCCGCTTAAAAACAGGCGGAAAAGAAGAACTGTGGAAAAATAACCTTGTGGTCAGTATTCCGCCTCATGGCTGCCTCCTGTTCATTCTTTCAAGGGAAAAACAGATTATTCCGGATTATGAAAGCTTATGGAATAACCTGAAGTAATATTATCCGAAATAACATTATTCGATCAAGCCACCCTGCAATAATACCTTCCGTCTCTTTCCCTTTGCAAAAACAGCAATAGTATCCTATAATAGAAACAGATTCCCGGCAAATATCAGAAGCAGAACGAGCGCTTATGCAACAGACACAGAAAGGAAGGTCTTTATGGGATTAATCAGAGCGGCAGTGCAGTCGGCGGCATCGGTAATGGCGGATCAGTGGGAAGAATATTTCTATTGTGATTCGATTCCGGCCAATATCCTTGCAGTAAAAGGAAGCAAGAAAACCTCCAGAAGAGGTTCCAATAAAAAAGGGAGCGAGAACGTGATATCCAACGGATCGGTTATCGCGGTAAATGAAGGACAGTGCATGATGATTGTGGATCAGGGGAAAGTGGTGGATGTGTGTGCCCAGCCCGGTGAATACATTTATGATGCGTCCAGCGAACCCTCCATCTTTTACGGAGATTTGGGAGAGAATGTGAGGCGTTCCTTTGAAACCTTCGGTATCCGGTTCGCCTTTGGCGGAGAGGCCCCCAAGGATCAGAGAGTATATTTTTTTAACACCAAGGAAATCGTTGGAAATAAGTACGGAACGGCCAATCCGGTGCCCTTCCGCGTAGTGGACAGGAACATTGGGCTGGACATTGATATCGCCATCCGCTGTCATGGGGAATATTCCTATCGCATGGTGGATCCCATCTGTTTTTATGTGAATGTATGCGGAAATGTGGAAGTGGCCTACTCCAGGGAAAATCTGGACAGCCAGCTCAAAAGTGAGCTGATGACCGCCCTGCAGCCCGCATTTGCCAGAATTTCCGATATGGGTATCCGTTACAGCGCCCTTCCGGGGCATACGGACGAAATCGCATCCGCTTTGAATACGGTGCTTTCGGAAAAATGGGTGAAACTCCGGGGAATCGCCCTTGCATCCTTCGGCGTAAGCAGCGTGAAGGCCTCGGAAGAGGATGAGGATATGATTAAGCAGCTGCAGAAGGCGGCTGTGCTGAGAGATCCCAACATGGCGGCGGCGACGATTACCGGCGCTCAGGCAGATGCCATGAAGACGGCGGCGGGAAATAAATCCACAGGCCCCATGATGGCCTTTGCGGGCATGAACATGGCCGCTAATGCAGGCGGAATCAATGCAGGGCAGCTATTTGAAATGGGACAGAAGAACCGCCAGCAGGAGGCTTCCGCACAGCCTTCGCCGGCCGGAGGGCAGGCGTACACGCCTGCGAATACGCCTGCGGCGGGAAGCTGGAACTGCAGCTGCGGGGCCGTGGGTAATACCGGAAAGTTCTGTTCCGAGTGCGGAAAGCCCAGACCTGCGGAGGAAGGCTGGGTATGCTCCTGCGGAGCGGTGAATAAGGGCAGGTTCTGCTCGGAATGCGGGAAACCCAAACCGGCAGGAGCCCGGCTTTATAAGTGCGATAAATGCGGCTGGGAGCCGGAAGATCCGGCCCATCCTCCTAAATTCTGTCCGGAATGCGGTGATCCCTTCGATGAAAGCGATATAAGATAAAGCGATATAAGATAAGGAAACGGAATAAATAAAAGAAAGCAGAGATATCCGAAGAGGAAAGCGGGAGTTTCCCGCAGACGGATATTTCTGCTTCTTTTTTTATTGATATTAACGGATAAAGTTGGTGGTACTGCCTGATTCCGGCTGCGGAACAGAGATTCCCGCTTTTTTCCCGGCTTCGATACAATGCAGCAGCCAGGCCATATTACGCGCCAGATTGCGCATGGTCTGAAGACCTTCCTTGTCCTGCAGCACCTCTTCCGGAGTGTTTCCGTGTACCATGTTCCAATAAGAAGAGCCCACCAGCGGCATACTCGATATGGTAAAGTATTTATTCAGCTGGTCAAGGGTTGCGGTGGATCCTGCACGGCGGCAGCTGACAACGGCGGCTCCGGGCTTATAAACCATGTTTTCTTTGCCTGCAAAAAACATCCGATCCAGGAAAGAGGTGATCGCGCCTCCGGCGGATGCATAGTGAACCGGCGAACCAAAAATAAAACCGTCGGCTTTTGCAGCCTTATCAAGGGCAACATTTACCTGATCCTGAAAAACGCATCTGTTTTTTCCGGCACAGCCTCCGCAGCCCACACAGCCCCGTATGGGGTCGCTTCCGACCTGAAAGATTTCCGTGTCGATTCCATTTTCATTCAGCACGCCGGCAATCTCAGAAAGTGCGGTGTAGGTACAGCCTTTTTCATGAGGGCTTCCGTTAATTAATAATACTTTCATTGTTATGTACTCCTTTCGCTGCAGTCAGTGGATTCGATATATTAAAAGAATACTACCGAATCATTTATGTTTTCTCCCCATATAAAAAACACTCCCTGAGACACATCGCTGAGAGGTGTGGGAGTATCTACCATTTACAGTATATGCATAATCTGTAAATAAATCAATAACAAAATAAAAGTTAATAAACACAGAGGCCTTTCCGTATTCACGAAAGGCCTGTACCATTTTCGATTTTTAAGTTCCGAAAGAACATGATACCGGCTTTCAGGGAACCGGTTATACCTTTGCCTTCTCCTCCCAGGGAAGCTTTTCCCAGGAAAAAACCTCCATATCCTCCAGGTACATCTGGTTTGATATGGCATCCAGAAGCTCCAGCTCATTCATAAAGGGATGCGAACCGGTTTCTGTCTGCAGTACACCCTGCCATGTATGATGTGCACAGGCGGATATCGTTATTTTAAATGTGTATTCCATAAAATATCACAACTCCTTTTTTCGATTTTCTATATTTTCAGGGGCCATCTGTTGTCTGTGAATGAAAACAGTTCACAGGCCTCATACCTCATGTTTTACCGAGCCACGGACTTACCTCAAAGAAACGGGTTAGAGCCTGTTCCATCTTCTGATAGGTAACCGGCTTTGTGGAAAAATAGGGAACGCACAGCCGATATGCCTGAACACCGAAATCCAAATCGGAAAACCATATGATTTTCCGGGACAGGAGTCTGGCGCTGGTAATAGTATTCAGTCCATCCACGCTGTTCTGGGCCACAATGACAACATCCGGAAGAGACTGTTTTACCATACCTTCAAGCTCCGGCCAGTCCATGCAGCCTGCAATCTGTGCATCCTTCTTCTTTTCTTCAAAATACTGCCGGACAAATCCCATCAGCTGCTCCCGTTCCGGTTCATCGCCGTCACAGATAATTACATTCCACATATAGGCCTCCTTTCCACCTCCACGGTTTTCTATATCTTCAAGATAGAGGAAATGAAGCCGATTTTCAAGGAGTTGGCCGGAATTTGCACTTTTTGGCCGGAACCTGCGTTGCAGAAAAAGAATCGTTCCTGTAAAATAATATTAATGAAAGTTTTATGTACCAAGGAAGGAGACTCCGGAAATGAGAGTCGCTATTATAGATGACTTAAGTCTTTGCAGGGAAGAAATGCGGAAGTGCCTGTACCGATACCTGGAGGAGAATTATGCAGGGGAAGAACCCGTAATAAAGGAGTTTGCCGGCGGTGAAGAGTTTTTATCCTGCTTTGTGCCGGAGGTATGGGATATTATTTTTATTGACCAGTACATGACCGGAATTTCCGGGATTGATACGGCGAGGAAAATACGGGAAACGGACAGGCTGGTGGCGCTGGTATTTGTCACTACCAGCGAAAGCCATGCCATTGAGAGCTATGGCGTGCGGGCATGCGGATATCTGCTGAAGCCTTATCTGTATGAGGACTTTGCAAGGACTATGGATCTGGCCGGACTGGATAAAGTACGGAGCGCCCGGTTTATCCGGATGGAGGAGGAAAAAATCCTTCTGCATGAGATACTTTGGTGTGACAGGGATGAACATTATATTCAGGTACATACGGATAAGCGCGGTATCCTGCGGTTCCGTAACTCTTTCAAGGAGTTTGCGGATATGTTTGACACCTATCCCCAGTTTTTAAACTGCTATAAAGGCTGTATCGTCAACGCGGAACGGGTGGAGAGAATAGACGGCCTGGATTTCCTGATGGATAATGGAGTGAGAATTCCGTTTGCAAGACGGGAAAAAAAGAAATTGGAAACGCTGTTCAATTCCTATCTGTTCAGAAAAGAAAGGGAGGATGCTCTGTTATGATGAAGCTGATCGATATTCTGATGATACTGTTGTTTCCGCTTCTGGATTCCCTTCCCTTTGCTCTGCCCCGGTATTGGCTGTTCCGTGACAGACTGCGCCTGCCCTTTCGGTATATAGTCCTGCTGCAGAGCATTCTGGCGGCAATTTACAGCGTCGTCTTTTATGCTATTAACCGGGGCGGTTATGCGGCGGCGGAACAGTGGACTACAATTACACGCTATAGTTTTTTGCTGGTTTATCTGCTCCTTGCGTTTCTTCTGATCCGGGACAGTTTTTCAAAGCTGATGTTTACCTGGCTGTTGTTTCTGGCGTGGCAGTTCTTTGTGTTAGGAAATGCGAATTTTATTGAAAGCAGGTTCTTCTGGGACTTTTCCGATCAGCATCCGTATCTTGTATATAATGCTGCGCGTATAGTGATCTATCTGATAACCTGTCCTTTCCTGTTCCATTTTTTCAGCCATACCATTGCTGATGCACTCAAAATCAATGATAAAGCCATGTGGAAGAATTTTTGGAAAATCCCTTTGTTTTCCACACTGTTCGGCATGCTTTACTGTACGGTGACTGACGTATATGCGTACGCCACCTGGCAGTTTCTTGTTTCCCGTTATCTTATGCTGTTCGGCGCCTGCTATGTCTCTTTTGTGACGCTTCAGGTCCTGGAAGTCTCCCGCACCCGGACACAGCTGGAGGAAGAATTGAAATATGCCGACAGGAGCCTTCAGGCACAGAAGAAACAGTTTGACGGCCTGGCCGCCCATATGGATGAAATGCGCAGGGTCCGTCATGATCTGCGGCAGCATCTGGCCGTGGTACAGTCCTATATTGATCGGGATGATAAAGCAGGGCTTGCGGATTATATTGATCTCTATAAAAGTCAGATGCCTCCGGATACAAGGGAGCGGTATTGCCGCAATGATGTGGTTAATGCTATTATCTGTTATTATGCATCCCTGGCGCGGGACAGCGGAATCGAATTTGAAGCGGGAGTGGATTATCCGGATGACTGCCCCGTATCCGATACGGATATTACAGTGTTGTTGGGAAACCTGCTTGAGAATGCGGTGGAGGCCTGCAGACAGGAGGCGGTGGAACGCCGGTTAATAACGCTTCGGGTAAAGCGCCGCGGCAGCTCCTCCCTTCTGATTCTGGTGGATAATACCTGTGTGACGCCGGTGATGTTTGCGAACGGTATGCCGCTTTCCTCAAAAAAGGAAGGGGGCGGAATCGGGACGGCTTCCGTGAGTGAGATTGCCGCCCGCTATGGAGGAACCGTACAGTTTGAACAGAATTCAGAAGTATTTTATGCTTCCGTTATACTGCATGTGGGTGCTTAACCTGTTGAGAACTGCCGGGTTTATATAGTAAATAAGAAAGAGGGGAGAATTTCCCCTCTTTACATACGTATATTTATGTATGTTATAACATAGCGAATAATTGAATTAAATATTTCCCTCGTATTCCTGTTTCATCACCATCAAGTTTCCTGCTTCCAAATACTTTAAAACCGCAATTTTTATAGAATGAAAGTAAATTTTCATTATCTTCGCATTCCAAGTATACGAACCTGCCGCCTATTTCCTTTTGTATTGTCCTTACTTTATTTATAGCAAGCTGAAGTAAATCAGAACCAGAAATCAATGTATTATTGCCATTTGCAAAATTTTTCCCAAGTTGCCCTATCAATGGGGCTGAAATAGTAAACTCGTGTTTGACCTCATCATAGTATCCTTGATTTTTAAGTTTTTTTGATTCCCCACCAGTGAGAGCATCTTTATTTACTGTTATTACCTTTGATGCTATTGTGTAGTATCCAACAAACTCTATTTCCTTTGTTTCTTCTGTTTGCCAAAATACTAAGTGAGTTTTAGCGGTAGTTCTTTTTGAAAACTCTATTGCTCTATACTTTATGAAAAATTCAACGTCTTCATTAAGTGGACAAACAAAAGAAGAGAGAATAGACTTTGTCTCATCCTCTCCCAATTGTTCTAAGATATCACTTAAATTCATTTCTACAAAATGTGTTTTGACAAATTTTTGCTCCATAACATTTATTTTTTACCAAAGAATTCTTTGATTTTATCCCCCGTTATTTCAGTACATTCTCTTGATAATTCTGCAGGCTTATATTTAGAATGTTCTGCCTGGCTTAATGCTTCAACAAATGTATGGGCAAGTCTCTTATCTTTGATATGAATGTCTTTTAAGATACTTTTCGTTGCCATACGTTTCACCTCCTAAAGGCTTAGGCTAAATTTATCATCTGTAAAACAATGTATCATACTGCTGCTTATAATCGACTATTCCTTTACTATAAGTATAATTTGTCGCTTTACTTATTACAACTACAAGATAAGCTTTAAAAGCATGGCGGTAACTACTATATTTTGTATGGAAACTACAATATATAGAAAAAAATAAGTCTTTAAATAATATGGTAAATTTTCTCCTATATATTGTGGTACTATAATATATTATGTACAAAAATAATAATCGCTATTAGATTTTAATATTATTATCAAAAAATTTGAAGAAACTGTATATAGATATTTCAAATCTTAATTATTTACTAAACCTATTTCTGGAATAATTTATTACATTAAGTGTTTGAAATAATTCGAGGATAATTTCGAATATCCGGTAAAAGAAATAATTCACAACAGGTAAAAATAGATAAAATCCAAATGCTAAGAAGAGGATACAGTATAAAGTTCTTCTTCTTTTTTTATGCTTATTTAGACTTTATAGTGATATATGCATAAGAACAGGTTAATATAATTAACGGCAAATCAGTAACATGATGCCTGTTATATTAACGTATAAAGTACAGAAAATCCAGTGTTTATGCGGGTTTTCAATCTTATTACAATCTTAATGCCCTCATAATCATTCTTAAGACTATCTTAATACCGGGGATGCTATGCTTAAACCAAGAAAAGAGTTTAGGCTGGCATCCTCTTCCTGTGAAGAAATAAAATTTACGCAGGAAAAAAGCAAGGAGGCGATTATGAAATGACCATTTTAACAAATATTTTGCTGCTTACAGCATTAACGGCTTATCTGCTTATTGTAGGCTTCGTATTTACCGGGCAAATGAATGATATTCTGAAAGGCTATCATTTCAGGCCAAAGGATACGGCGCCGGATGATGATTACGAGGTTCTGATAGGCGGAGAAGGAGAATTGGCTATTTTGTTCGAGGAGAAACTGAAGGAAAACGGCGTCAGCTGCCTGCGGATTCCCGAATTTGACAGCAAGGCCAGGGAAGAAATGATGGCAGTTTCCTCACGCTGGCATGAGGTGGCGGGCGCGCCGGGAATGGCGGTGTTTGCTTTAGACGGTTCCGATTACCATAACCTTCTGCTGTGCGGTATGGCAAACCGTATGGCAGGAGCGGAGCAGCTGTACGGAATCTGTAATGAATCGGGAAACCGGGGGATTTTCCTGGAAAACCGGATACGGGTTCTGGAAAAGACCGGTGCAACCCCGGAGGGACTGTATCATCTTTTTATGAGGCAGTGCACGGGAAACGGATAGACAGCGGATTGTGCGGAAATAAGCGGAAAGCAAGACTGGCCGGGGAGTATCTCCCGACAGAAATATAGCAAAAGGAAAAGGATAAGAAAATGTTTCATTATATCAGAAAAAAATTGACACAGGCGCAGATTATTGCGTTGGGATATTTTCTGGTAATTGCTGCGGGAACGCTCATTTTGATGCTTCCCATAGCCACAAAAAGCGGTGAGATGGCTACGCCCCTTACCGCTTTGTTTACGGCGACAAGCGCTACCTGCGTGACCGGCCTTGTGGTGGTGGATACCGCTTCCTATTGGAGCCTGTTCGGACAATGTATTATTTTGCTGATGATACAGGTGGGCGGCCTGGGATTTATGACTATAGGGGTATTGTTTGCTATGTTCTTAAACAAAAAGATATCCCTGAAAACAAGGGGTATTCTGCAGGAAAGCATGAATACCAACCAGGTGGGCGGCGTAGTGCGCCTGGTGCGTAAAGCTCTTATCGGGACGGCGGTTATTGAAATGGCAGGCGCCCTGCTCCTGATGATCCGGTTTGTCCCGGAATTTGGTTTCGCGCGGGGGATTTACTTTGGGATTTTCCATGCGGTGTCCGCTTTCTGCAATGCAGGCTTTGATTTGATGGGAACCAGCAAGGGACCTTACTCCTCTTTTACCGCATACGCGGATGATGCTTTAATTAACGTTACCATTATGGCGCTGATCGTTGTGGGAGGCATTGGATTTTTTGTATGGGATGATATCTGCCATAATAAACTTCATATAAAAAAATATAAGCTTCATACGAAAATAGTTCTTTCCTGTACGGCAATACTTATTGCAGGCGGGGCTTTATTTATCTATTTGTTTGAGAAAGACGGTCTGATGGCGGGGATGTCTGCCAGAGAAGCAGTCCTTACCTCTGCATTCAGCTCTGTAACGGCAAGGACGGCAGGGTTTAACACGATAGATACGGCAGGCCTTACCACCAGCTCCAAAATGCTTACGGTGCTTCTGATGTTTATCGGCGGAAGCCCCGGTTCCACGGCGGGAGGTATTAAAACGACCACCATCGTGGTGCTTCTTATTTATGTGTGGTCCAATCTCAGGGGAGCCAGAGGCTGCAATATCTTTGAACGGAGACTGGAAGACGATGCCGTAAGAAAAGCGAGTGATGTGGCGGTAATCAGCCTTTTTATGGCTGTTGTGGCGTCCATCGCCATCCCTTATTTCCAGCCCCATCTGCTGATGGAGGATGTGGTTTTTGAAGTATTTTCTGCAATAGGCACTGTGGGGATGTCAACAGGTATCACCCGTGATTTAAGCGCGGCCAGCCGGATTATCGTTGTTCTTTTAATGTATTGCGGACGGATTGGCAGCATGTCCTTTGCCCTGTCCTTTATGGAACGGAAAAAAGTGGCGCCGGTGAAGCTGCCGGAAGAAAAAGTTATGATAGGATAAAGGATAAAATGAAAACTGTACTGATCATAGGAATGGGCAGGTTTGGACAGCATTTATGCCGTAAAATGCTGAAACTGAATAATGAAGTGATGATTGTGGATCGAAATGAGGAAGCAATGGAGGATCTGCTTCCCCTTGTTACCAATGCCAAGATTGGAGACTGCACCAATGAGGAAGTCCTGCACAGTCTGGGCATTGGGAATTTCGACCTTTGCTTTGTCTGTATCGGGACCAATTTCCAAAGCAGCCTGGAAATTACCAGCCTGTTAAAGGAAGCGGGAGCCAAATATGTAATCAGCAAGGCTACCCGTGATATCCAGGCTAAGTTTCTGCTGCGCAACGGCGCGGATGCGGTAGTGTATCCGGAGAAGGATATCGCGGAGAGGATAGCCGTGAGATACTCCGCCGATAATGTGTTTGACTACATTGAGCTGGATGAGGAATATTCTATTTATGAAATTCCGCCTTTGCGGGAATGGATCGGAAAGACTATCGGGGAGGTGGATTTCAGGGCAAGGCTGAACAGCAGCATCATAGGCACCAAGCTTAATGGAATCACCAGCTTTCTTCCGGGAGCTGACCATGTATTCCGGGCGGATGAGCACCTGATGGTAATCGGCAAGAAAAAAGATATTGATAAAATTCTCAAACATCTATAAAATAGAGGCAATATGAAAGCTGCGGAAAGCACGGCAGGCGGTTTGAGGAGGATACCAAATGAAAAAGAAAATGGAAAGGTTTTTCGGAACGCATCAGCTCCGGTATGCCTGCCGGCTGGCAGGCATTATGCTCATTACCTCTCTGTTTTCTTTTTTGCTGCACTGGCTTGGGATAGGAAAAGAAAATATACTCATGCTTTTTATCGTAGGGGTTCTTCTGGTGGCCTACTGCACCAACGGCTATCCGTATGGAGTGACCGCATCAGTGGTAAGCGTGATGGTTTTCAATTATCTTTTTACGGAGCCGGTGCGGACCTTTTCCATTTCCAACCAGGATGATGTAATCCTTCTTCTCTTTTTTCTTGTGGCCGCATTGATTTCCTCCAATCTTACCGTCCGCTTCCGAAAGCAGGTGGAGGTTGCCCGGAAAAACGAACAGCTTGCGGAACAGCTGACCATGGAACAGGAACGGATTAAATTCGCCATGGAAAAGGAACAGATGCGCAGCAATCTCCTGCGCAGCATATCCCATGATCTGCGCACGCCCCTGACCGGGATCGCCGGGGCGAGCAGCCTGATAGCGGAGTCCGGGGACAAGATGGATCCGGAGAGCATTATGAGTCTCGGGAAGGATATTAATGAGCAGGCGGACTGGCTGATACAGCTTGTGGAAAATATATTGAATATGACCAAAATCGACAGCGGCAAGCTGGTGGTGGAAAAGAAACCCGAGGCTGTGGAGGATGTGATCACCAATGCCCTGGCCTATGTGAAGGGCAGGAGAAAGCAGCGCAGAGTGGAAATCGATATCCCGGAAGAAATGCTGCTTGTGAAAATGGACGGCAAAATGATTGTCCAGGTTCTGATTAACCTTCTGGACAATGCGATTAAGCATACGAAAGAGGATGGAGTCATCCTTATCAAGGCCCAGAAAGAGGATAAGGGTGTCTGGTTTTATGTGGAGGATGACGGAACCGGTATTGAAGAGAAGATTAAGGAACGGATATTTGACGAGTTTGTAACCTTCCGCCCGGTCAGCCGGGATACCGGTAAGGGGATAGGCCTGGGGCTTGCCATCTGTAAGGCAATAGTGACGGCCCACGGAGGCACGATAGATGCCTCCAACAGGGAAGAGGGAGGCGCCAGCTTCCGTTTTTTCCTGCCATTTGAAGATAGGAACGGAAAGGACAGCAGATGATGGAAGGTGTGGAAAAGGAAGTAAACGTCCTTATTGTGGAGGATGATAAATATATATCGAATTTTATTTGCATGAGCCTGAAGCAGGAAGGATATCATTATCTGAAAGCGGATACAGGCAGGGAGGCTATCGGCTTAAGCTATGCCAATAACCCGGATGTGGTGATCCTGGATTTGGGCCTTCCGGATATGGACGGAATGGAAGTGATCGAGCATATCCGCAGCAATTCGGATAAGCCTATTATAGTAGTTTCCGCCAGACAGGAGGAAACGGAAAAAATAAAGGCCCTTGATCTGGGAGCGGATGATTATGTGGTGAAGCCCTTTCATATGGGAGAGCTTCTGGCGCGTATCCGCGTGGCTATCCGTAAAAGTGAACAGAACGGCGGCGGAAACGAGCTGGGGGAAAGTTTTGAATGCGATTACCTGCGCATTGATTTTGTGAAGCGTATGGTCTTTATTGACGATAAGGAAATCCATGTGACACCTATAGAATATAAGCTGCTCACGCTCCTGGTGAGCAATCGGGGAAAGGTCCTGACCCATAATTATATCCAGAATAAAATATGGGGGTATGGGGAAGGCGGGGATCCCAACAGCCTCCGGGTATTTATGGCGACCCTGCGCAGGAAAATTGAAAAGGATACCACTAATCCCAGGTTTATTATTACGGAGGTGGGGGTAGGGTATCGGTTTTCGGAATGAGGATAACCGGATGTAAAAAATACGGAAGTCACGTATACCCCCTTTTTTTATAATCAACAGGAACGGCAGCAGCTGGTTTGTACCCAACTGCTGCCGCTTTATTCTGCGGGGTATTTGACTTCTTCTGGAATAACTGGTCAATCCTGTTTTTTCTTAATAGAAAGCAATACCACTATAATTACCACCACCAGAATCAGCAGAACACAGGAGGCGATGAGAACAACAGCAATCGTTTTGCTTTCCGATGTCTTCCTGATCTCCTGTGTGTCAAGATCCTTATGAGGAACGGATTCCGGCACTTCAGAGGATTCCTCCATACTTTCCGAGGGAGTTTCCGTTTCCTGTGTTTCCGTATCACTCTCACTCTCTGTTTCCGCTTCTATTTCTGTTCCCTTATCCTTGGATGTAGGGGTATAAGTGGTGTTATTGGAGGAAGGAGCGGATATATCCCAGGAGCTGCCGCCGGAGGTACCGGAACTGGGAGGGGTTGGTACAGGAGCGGTCAGGGAAGCATTTACCTTGGCATAAAGCTCACTTAATAATGACAGCGGATAGTAGACACGTCCCTTTTCGAAAGCGAGGGCAGTCTGTGCAGGAATAATTACCGGCTTTCCTCCGTCCCATCTGACAATTAATGCCACCTGAGGATTCTCCCGCAGGGCGGCCATTACGGATTCCGGCATTTTGTCATAGGTTACCGCGTTTACATTCACCGTGTCACCGGCCTTGGCCTTTTTAATCAGATTCGACACATTATCCCAGAAATCCTTTTCATAGTCAGGGACATAGGTATTGGAGGAAGAATTATTGTCATTGTTTTTATTGTCCGACGAATTATTCTGGCCGGAGGATGTATGAGGATCCTCCGCTTTCTTAATATCCTGGTATAAAACGGTAAAAACAGAGAATCTGTCGGTGGCAACAGTTATGGTTTTGCCGCTGCTGTCCTTATTCGAAAGAATATCCGTGGAAGAACGGCTGTTGCTCTGCTCATGGACAGCAGCAACATAAAAGGTTCGTTCATATCCGGAAGCAGGAGCCTTGATACCCTTGGGAACAGGGAATTTGAGGGTAAGAGGATACCTGGGATCCGTGAGGTAGGTATCATTGGTACCCTCTGGTTTGGTAACCGACTTTTTCAGGCTGATATTGTAACTGTCAGTAATAACCGCATCTTTTTTCGCCGCTTTTATCATATCCCTTTGCTGGGTATTTAAATTCGTATCCTTCACATCAATACTGATACTGAGATGAGAGACTGTACCGTCCCTTAATCCCTTCGCATCCTCCAGAGTCATGCTGTCCAGCAGCGCTGTATAGTCGGATATGCTTACAGGTCCCTTATTATCGATATCAAATTCTATTTTAGGATGCTTTGCCAAAGTACGATAAAATGCCAGCAATGTATCCTGGGAAACAGACGTAGTCCGATTAGCAGAAAGAGATCGATACTGAATGATTGCATCCAGATAGGCATTTCCCTGATCAGGTGTCATTTTATCAGAAGTTATTACAGGAAGGCTGCTAAACATCTGTTTCATATCATCACTGTCCAATTGCTTAAAGGATACAGACAGCTTATGCTCCTGGGAATCCCCTGCGGGGGCATTCTCTATTTTATAAGAATTATCTTTTACTTTGCCCGTAACATCAATATTATCCAGGGTAGCTGTCCCCAGCTTATAACCCGGATCCGGGGTGAAGGTAAACAGAATATCCTTTCCTTTTTCAACGGTTACGGTGCCGTCCGGAGATACCTTCCCCCTGCCGCTTGTACTTACATTGATTGTATAAAGCGGTGCCGCAGTTCCCTGAAGGGTCACTTTTCCGGCAGCAGTGCTGTAATTGATTTTATCTTTGGGAGTAAATGTCCAGGAATACTCCTTTTTCCCTTCCTGAATAGTCTGATTCTCATCCCACACAATATCACCGGGAGTACTGCCTTCGCCCAGGCTCAAATCGGGGAGCTGACCATCCACGGATACCGTTCCTGAAGAAACTACAGGCTTAACAACAGACGATATCTGCCTGATTTTTACATGATAATCATGGCTTTCTTCATAAAAAGCTTTATCATCCCCCTTGATAAAAGCCTGAACCTTAACATTGCATGTGAAATCTGAAGAATTAGTAAATTCCAAACTATTCTTATCATATTCAGATTCTTTATTGTGAATACCAGTGTTATCTGTCCATTCCCAGGTATAAAAGAAAACAACATCCCCGTTCACCGCATCCTTATAAGCCTTAGCCTTGGGATGACTGGCCGTAACGGTAAGGACGGCCTCAGATTTATCATAGGTTTTATTAATGTCGCCGCCGAAACTGATTGCCGGTTTCGTAATAGATTTGACTGCTACCAGTAAATTCCCCTTCACAAGGGATGAAGGCGTTACGGAATTTGAACTGTTCAATTCCGTACTCCATTTCCAGGTATAGTCTCCTTCAAAGCTAGGCGACGGCAGCTTATAATCCTTATCATTAGCCCAGGAACGATTATCCTTCATTACATAAGTAAGAGGCATATTATAAAGAGCACTTCTGCTGTTTGCCGTTTCTCTGCCGCTCTCATCCTGAAAATAAAGAGTAAGCGGATAGGTAAGCTTGTCCGGATTAACAATAGAGAGCGAAGAAAGATTATGATAAGAAGCTTCGTCATGACATATAGCAGCGGCAAGATTCTTCATATTTCCAAAAGCCCCCGCCCCATAGCTACAATTTCCCGCAGGAAAATAAACATAGGAGAAACCGGTGTAAGAAAATGCGTTTTCACCTACCGAAGTAAGGGACGACGGCAGCCTGAGCGTACCGGTTAAGCCTGTACAACCTAAGAAAGCGTTATTTCCGATGGAAGTAATGGCTGCTTTAGAAAAATCAAGAGATACAAAGTTAATGACATATTGAGGATACTGAGCCGGCATAAATGCATTAGGTCCAATTCCTGTGACTTTAGTCCCATTTACAGAAGAAGGTATCGTCAAAGATATTTTCAATTCTTGTGTACCAAGACTCTGCAAATACTCCGGATTAATTCCCGTTATAATGCCATTTTTGTCACATACAAACATTTCTGTTACAGAAGGATTGGGTGAAGTATTACCATTTCCATCCGTCTGAGAATTCTCTGTCGAAGTGCCAGGTGAGGTGCCGGTGCCTTCAGGCTCCGTCTGAACGGAACCATTTATAAAATCACCATCCGTCCCCCCGGGCGGATTATCAGCCATAACCGTCAAATTTCCCGTAAACAATGCAAACGCAGCACTGACAGCCAATAAAGTAAAAAATCGTTTTAACCCCTTCATTATGAACCCTCCCCTCTTCCTATATAAATATCAAAATTACTTCCTTATACAACCATTATGGGCTATATAACACCAAAAAACAATGAAGTTAATCTTAAGATTCCTATAAGATTTCATGACATACTTCTATCTGCGCCTGCCTCCTGCCAAAACCATTCCTGCCCCTGCGTGGAGTCCGTTTCCTCGGCCGCCCTGCGGGTCGCTCCCCTTCCGTCCGTGCCTGGGGCGCCGGGGCTTCTGTGTCCGCCGGGACATTACGCCAAAAGGGTGATATTTCTTACAGCTTTCTTCTTCCCTTACACTGTCTGCCCTTAGCGGCGTTGTCTGACGAAGGAGTTCAGCCGCGTTGACAGAGTAAGGGAAGAAGAAAACTGTTAGAAATCTCCCCTTTTAGCGTCTGGCCCGGCGGATACAGAAGCCCCGGCGCCCCAGGCACGG